>PJTT01000096.1_pt1 | contig 153918 bp, 139 predicted proteins | sample 1512261 | NCBI WGS metagenome assembly PJTT01 (sample SAMN08177685, study PRJNA422409) | Soil metagenome, whole genome shotgun sequencing project. | isolation source: Soil (2) enriched on wood chips | place: USA: Madison | collected 2015-01-15 | reverse complement strand
GCTGATCGCCTTGTTGCCTTCGATCTCGATGCTCGACACCGACGGGCGCTCGACCACGTTGATGATCAGGACATTGCCATCGCGGTTCAGCTGGATGTCCTGGAAGAAGCCAGTCTTGAACAGCGAACGGGTCGACTCCACCAGGCGGCGGTCATCAGCCTGGTCGCCGACGTTCAGCGGCAAGGCGCCGAACACGCTGCCGGCGGATACCCGCTGCAGGCCGTTGACGCGTATGTCGGCGATCCTGAACGGTGTGGCCTGAGCCAGCGTGGCTTTGAGCAACAAGATGGAGATCAACAGGCGCGGGTAGTTCATCAGGGGTTCCAGACAAGCGGTTTCAAAGAAGCAAGCGCGGGCAACCCGCATGCTGCGGGCGATGAGGATACGGGCGGGCTGTGTTTGGCGCGGTTAGCCGAGGGTAAAGATGTGTAAAGTCTGACCGGTCGGCAGTGACAGTGTCGGCCCGCGAGGCGATCATTGGCGCCTCAGATATTGCAATAGATGGCCCTGATGATCCCTGTGCTGCTGGTCGACGATGATCGTGACCTCACCGAAATGCTCGCTCTCTACCTGGCGCGCGAAGGCTTCCAGGCTACCGCCGTCGGCACTGGCGAAGAAGGCGAGGACCAGGCGTTGTCCGGGCATTATCAGGTGGTGATACTGGACGTCATGCTGCCGGGCATTTCCGGTATCGAGGTGTTGCGCCGGGTGCGGGCGCGCAGCCAGGTACCGGTTTTATTGCTGACCGCCCGTGGCGACAACATCGATCGCATCGCCGGGCTGGAGCTGGGGGCCGATGACTATGTGCCCAAGCCGAGCTCTCCTGGCGAACTGGTGGCACGCCTGCGGGCGATATTGCGCCGTGTGCAGCCGCAACTGATGGGCGAGAGCACTGCGTCCGAACAGGTATCAAGCGGCGCCTTGAGACTGTGGCCCCGGCGCCGAGAAGCACACTGGGGTGCAGCAAACCTCGAGCTGACCGGCTCCGAGTTCAGCCTGCTCGAGGCGCTGGCCCGGCAGGCTGGCCACCTGGTCAGCAAGCAGGATCTGTCGCTTGAAGCGCTGGGCCGGCCTCTTGCTCGTTACGACCGGCGTGTCGATGTACATATCAGCAGCATCCGGCAGAAGCTCGGGCCACGCGCCGATGGCAGCAGCTGGATCCAGAGCGTGCGCGGCATGGGCTACATGCTGATCGTCGAATGATGCGCCGGCGCCTGTTCTGGAAGCTGTTCCTGGCCTTCTGGCTGGCCAACACCCTGACCTTCCTGGTGGGGGCGGGCGCCTTCATGCTCAATGACCTGCGCGGTGATACCCCCGCGCTGCGTTCGTTGCTGGCCAACGAAATGCAATTATTGCAACGTTACGGCGAGCAGGCTGGCCGACAGTTGCTGGAGGTGTCACCCCAGCCCCCGGATGTGCAGGTAGGCCTTTACGATAGCCGGGGCCAGTTACTGGGCGGCAGTGTTGTGCCAGTAGCGCGGTTCGAGCAGGCGCTGAGCGACAGCGACGGCCGCCAAATGGTGTTGCGTGCTTCGGTGGCTACCTCCATTGGCGAGCCACTGCGCCCGCTCGGCATGGGCCCGCTGTTGACCGGGACACTGCTGAGTGCGCTGTTCGCTTTCCTGTGCAGCCTGTACCTGACCCGCCCGCTGGCCTGGTTGCGCGAAGCCATGGGCCAGGTTGCTCAGGGCCGTTTCGAGGTGAGGGTCAAACCCCTGCTGGGCAATCGCCGCGACGAAATCGTCGAACTGGCTGAAGACTGCGACCGTATGACCGGGCAGCTTGAGGCGTTGGTGCAGGCGCAGCAGAATCTGCTGCATGACATATCCCATGAACTGCGGTCGCCATTGGCCCGCATGCATGCCGCCATCGGTCTGATGCGACAGCAACCGGACCGGCACGACATGCTGGAACGGGTGGAGCGTGAGTCGCGACGCATGGACGACCTGATCGAGCAGTTGCTGACGCTGGCTCGTGCCCAGTCCCGGCAGGGCAATAACGAATTGGTCACTTTCGATGTGGTCGAGCTGTTGGCGCAGATTGTCGGAGACGCCCGGTTCGAGGCCAGGATGAAACACTGCGTGGTAACCCTGCGAGGCCAGGTCAGATTTATCATGCTTGGCCATGAAGAGCTGCTGTACCGGGCGTTCGAGAACATCATTCGTAACGCCGTGCGCTACACCGCAACGGGTACCGAAGTGCTGGTAGAGGTCGCGCTGGCACCAGTTCAGCAATGGTTGCACGTCAGCATCAGTGATCATGGCCCAGGCGTCGAGCCGACGCGGCTGGAGCGTATTTTCGATCCGTTTGACCGCGGTACAGACAGTAACGGCGACGGCTTTGGTCTTGGCTTGGCAATCGCCCAGCGTTCCGTTGCGCTTCATGGCGGCGTCATTACCGCGCTGCCTGCGGCGAGCGGCGGCTTGCGGGTCCGCATCGAACTACCGCAAGCCAGAGCCACCTGAAACTTCTCGCGTGGCTTCGCTTAGCAATCGGAGAGGGCGCCCGATGCCATCGGGGCGTTGGGCAAGAGTGGCATCGATGACCAACCGCGAGTACGCACGGTAGGCGCACCAAACGCACTTCACAGTTATAAGCGTTGAAAGGGCTGCATTTCCTCCATTGGATGTTTCAGCGCTGGGCCCATTCGCCGCCAAGTGCCTTGTACAAGGTCACCCGGTTGGTCTGTTCGGTCAGCTTCAGGCTGATCAGCGACTGCTGCGCCGAATACAGCGAGCGCTGAGCGTCGAGCACATCCAGGAAGCTGTCCGAGCCCTGCTTGTAAAGCGCCAGCGAGAGCTGATAAGCAGTGTCGGTAGCTTCGGTCAGGCTGCGCTGGGCATCGAGCCGCTCATTGATATGGGCACGCACTGACAGCGCATCGGCCACTTCGCTGAACGCGGTCTGGATCGTCTTCTCGTAGGTCGCCACTTCGATTTCGCTGTTGACTTTGGTTGCATCCAGGCTGGCTCGATTGCTCCCTGCGTTGAAGATTGGCAGGTTGATCGAGGGGGCGAAGCTCCAGGCGCCACTGCCACCCTTGAATAGGCCGGACAGCTCGCTACTGGCGCTGCCACCGCTGGCGGTAAGGGTGATGCTCGGGAAGAATGCAGCCCGGGCCGCGCCGACGTCAGCATTGGCCGCCTTCAGGGTATGTTCGGCGGCCTGCACGTCCGGGCGACGCTGAAGCAGGCTGGATGGCAGGCCCTGCGGCACACTCACCAGCAGTGTGGTATCGAATGGCTGGTCGCCTGGCAGCAGAGAGTCGCTCAGACGTTGGCCTACCAGCAGTTCCAGGGCGTTACGGTCCTGCTCGACCTGGCTGGCATAATTGGCCGCATCGGCACGGGCGGACTCGACGGTGCTGCGCGCTTGCGCCAGGCTTACCCCGGACTCGCCGCCCAGCCCATGACTCTGTTGCACCAAGGTGTAGGTTTTCTGCTGGCTGGCATAGGTGTCATTGGCCAGCTTCAGCAATTGCTGGTCGGCGGCCAGGGTCATCCAGGCCGTGGCGACCTCGGCCACCAGGCTGAGCTGCGTGCTACGGCGGGTTTGTTCCAGCGAAAGGTACTGCTCCAGCGCAGCGTCTTTTAGGTTGCCCAGGCGACCAAACAAGTCCAGCTCGTAATTGCTGACGCCGAGGCCTACGCTGTACTGGCTGCTCACCGCTGAGCTGCCGTTGGTCACGCTGCGCTGCCGGGTGCCGTCGGCAGTTGCCGATACGGCCGGAAACAACTCGGCGCGCTGGATGCGGTACTGCGCCCGCTGGTACTCGACATTCAATGCCGCCACCCGCAGGTCGCGGTTGTTGGCCAACGCCAGCGCCACGGTGTCGCGCAGGCGGGCATCGGTGAACAGTGATTTCCAGCTTATATCGGCGCTCGTGGTGCTTGCGCCGCTGGTGGTTGGCCACTGCTCAGCTACCGGCGCTGCCGGGCGCTGGTAGTCAGGCGCGAGGTTGACGCAGCCGGCCAGGGCCAGCGCCAGCAAGAGGGGGGACAGACGCATCAGGCTTCTCCTGCAACAGTATCGACAGTGCTGGCATGTCGGCCGGCCAAGCGCTGCACCAGTACATAAAACAACGGGATGAAAAACAGGCCGAGCAGGGTGGCGGCGAGCATGCCACCCAGCACGCCGGTGCCGATCGCCTGTCGTCCACCGGCCCCGGCACCGCTACTCAAGGCCAGTGGCAGCACACCTAGGATGAACGCCAGCGACGTCATCAGTACCGGCCGCAAGCGGATGCGCACGACTTCCAAGGTAGCGGTAATCAGGTCCTGGCCACGCTCATATCCTTCTTTGGCGAATTCAACGATCAGGATCGCGTTCTTCGCCGCCAAACCCACCGTGGTCAGTAACCCGACCTGGAAGTACACGTCGTTGGCCAGCCCGCGAACGCCGGTCAGCAGCAGCGCGCCGAGGAGACCCACCGGCACAACCAGCATTACCGCAAATGGCACCGACCAGCTTTCGTACAGGGCCGCCAGGCACAAGAACACGAACAGAATCGAGATGGCGTACAGCAACGGTGCCTGGTTGCCAGCCAGGCGCTCCTGGTACGACTGACCAGCCCAGGCATAGCCGATACCTTCAGGCAATTGCGCCATGATCTGCTCGACCGCAGCCATCGCGTTGCCGGAGCTCACGCCGCGGGCAGGCTCACCCACCAGTTCGTAGGAGCCGAAGCCATTGAAGCGCTCCAGCAACGGCGAGGCGGTGCTCCAGGAGGTACTGGTGAACGCCGACATCGGCACCATGGCATCGCTGTCGTTGCGCACGTACCAGGCACCGATGTCCTCAGCCAGCATGCGCTTGTCGACCTCACCCTGCAGGTAGACTTTCTTCACCCGGCCGGCGTCAACGAAGTCGTTGACGTAGCTGCCGCCCATTACGGTGCTCAAAGTGTCATTGACGTCGCTGGCGGCAATACCCATTGCACCGGCCTTGCGGTCATCGATGGCGACGTTGAGCTGTGGCGTGTCCTCCAGGCCTTGGGCGCGCACATAGGCCAGCCGCGGGTCCTTGGCGGCAAGGGCGATGAACTGATTCCGCGCCTTCAGCAGCTCGGCGTGGCCGAGGCCAGCCAGGTCCTGCAACTGCACATCGAAGCCTGAGCTCTGGCCCAGGCCCTGGATAGCCGGTGGGGCGATGACGAACACATTGGCATCGAGGATCTTCGACAGCGCCATGTTGGCCCGACGTGCCACCGCTATGGCGCTGTGCTCGTCGCCCTGGCGTTCGCTCCAGTCCTTGAGCTTGATGAAACCGCGCCCCGAATTCTGTGCGTTACCACCGGTACCCAGGCCACGCACGGTGAGGATCGACGCCACCTCCGGTTGTTGCAGCATGTACTCCTGCACCTGGCGGTTGACCGCTTGCAAGCGCGCGTCGGTGCCGCCCACCGGCAGGGTCATCTGCATCATCAGCATGCCCTGGTCTTCCTCAGGAAGAAACGCCGTGGGAAGTTTCTCGAACATCAGCACCACGCCGCCCAGCACCAGCACGTACACCAGCAAGCCGCGCAGCGGACGCGTCAGTACCTTGCCGACACCACGTTGGTAGCGCTGCGAGGTACGTTCGAAGTGGCGGTTGAACCAGCCGAAAAAGCCGCGCTGGGGTGCGCCGTGGTTCGCTACCGGTTTGAGCAGGCTGGCGCACAATGCAGGCGTCAGGGTCATGGCCACCAGCACAGACAGGGCCATGGCTGCGACCAGGGTCACCGAGAACTGACGGTAGATCACCCCGGTGGAACCGCCGAAGAATGCCATGGGGATGAACACCGCCGAGAGCACCACCGCGATACCAATCAGCGCGCCGCTGATTTCTCCCATCGACTGACGGGTCGCTTCGCGGGGCGTCAGGCCTTTTTCGGCCATGATCCGCTCCACGTTCTCCACGACCACGATGGCATCGTCCACCAGCAAGCCGATGGCCAGCACCATGCCAAACATGGTCAGGGTATTGATCGAGTAGCCGAGCAGGGCCAGCACGCCGAAGGTACCGAGCAACACCACGGGCACTGCGATTGCCGGGATCAGGGTGGCGCGCAGGTTCTGCATGAACAGGTACATGATCAATACCACCAGGGCGATGGCCTCGAACAATGTCTTGACCACTTCCTCGATGGAAATCTTCACGAAGGGCGCGGTGTTGTAGGCTACCTCGCTGCGCAATTGCAGCTTGCTGGGGAAAAATTGTTCAAGCTCCGCCAGCTTGGCCTGGACAGCTTCCGAAACATCCAGCGCATTGGCGCCAGTTGCCAGGCTCACCGCCAGACCGCCGGCCGGCCGGCCGTTATGCTCGGCGACTACGTCGTAGCTCTCGCTGCCAAGCTCTACCCGGGCCACGTCGGCCAGGGTCACCACGGCGCCAGCGCTGTTGTGCTTGAGCACCAATTCGCGAAACTGTGCGGCGGTCTGCAATTTGCTGCGCGCATTGATGGTGGCGTTCAACTGCTGACCGGCACGCGCGGGCAGGGCGCCGAGTTGGCCGGCTGAGGTGTCTACGTTCTGCGCTTGAAGCGCGCTGCTCACGTCAGAAGGCATCAACCCGTACTGTTTCAGCTTGTCCGGGTCGAGCCATATACGCATCGCGTAGCTCGAACCCAGAGTGGTTACCTCGCCGACGCCGCTGACCCGGCTGATCTGGTCGTACAGCGTGCTGGAGATGAAATCGCTGATATCGGTGGCACTGACATCAGGGTTGTCCGAAACCAGGGCTACGATGATGAGGAAGTCGCTGGCCGAGTTGTGCACCTCGATGCCGTGCTGTTGCACCGAATCGGGCAGGCGCGCCTTGGCCTGCTCCAGCCTGGTCTGCACCAGCATTTGCGCAGTGTTGACGTCGGTGCCAGCCTCGAACGTCAGGGTGATCTTGGCGCTGCCCGACGAACTGCTGGACGACGACATGTAGGTGAGGCCGTCCAGGCCGGTCATCTGCTGCTCGATGACCTGGGTCACCGAGTCTTCCATGGTCTTGGCCGAGGCGCCGGTGTAGGTGGCGCTGAGGCTGACCTGCGGCGGGGCGATATTGGGGTACTGCGCCAGCGGCAGTTCGGAGATTGCCAGGCCGCCGCCGAGCATGATCAGGATGGCGATGACCCACGCGAAGATCGGCCGGTCGATGAAGAAACGTGCCATGGGGTGGGCCTCAGTTGCTGTCGTTGTGGGCGCTAAGGGTGTTGTTCTGCACCTGGACCTGTTGGCCAACGCGAACCTTCTGCAGGCCCTGCACGATGACCTGGTCGCCGGCGGCCAGGCCTTGGCTGACCCACCACCGATTGCCTACCGCGCGGGCCAGGGTCAGTTCACGCTGTTGCACCTTACCGTCAACCACTACCAGCGCTGTGGCGCCACCGCGCTCGTCACGGCTGACGGCCTGCTGCGGTACCAGGATGGCGTCGTTCTGCACGCCTTCCTGCAACGTCGCCTTGATGTACATGCCCGGCATCAGCAGGCCGTCGGGATTGGGCACTACTGCCCGGAACGTCACACTGCCGGTGCTTTCATCGACGCTCACACCGTTGAAGGTAAGGGTGCCGGCATGGGCATAGGTGCTGCCATCTTCGAGTTCCAGTGTGACGCGCGCGGCATCCGCATTGCCGCTGGGTGCCAGCTTGCCTTCGGCCAGCTCGCGCTTGAGGCGCAGCAGGGTGCTGCTCGGCTGGGTAAAGTCGACATAGATCGGGTCCAGCTGTTGCACGGTGGTCAGGGCCGTGGCCTGCTCGGCAGTGACTAGCGCCCCTGGGGTCACTGAGGAGGTGGCGGTACGGCCGTCGATCGGCGCGTTGATGCGGGTGTAATCAAGGTTGATCTGCGCCGTGCGCTGCTCGGCCAACGCAGATTGCAGGCTGGCACGCGCCTTAAGCAACGCAGACTGGGCGCTTTCGTTGTCTTCGGCACTGATGGCGTCGATCCTCACCAGTTGCGCATCGCGCTTGGCCTTCAGTTCAGCGGCCTTGAGTGTAGCTCGGGCTGAGCTGACAGTCGCTTTGGCTTGAGCCAGGCTTGCCTGGTAGGTCTGCGGGTCGATCTGGTAGAGCGCCTGGCCGGCCTTTACCGTGTCACCCTCGTTGAACAGGCGTTTCTGGATGATGCCGCCAACTTGCGGCCGGATCTCGGCAATCAGGTGAGCACTGGCGCGACCGGGCAGGGTGGTGGTCAGGGCCTGGGCGGCGGTGGTCACTTCGTAAACCGCGACTTCCTGCAGCGGAGCGGGCAGGGCAGCGGTTTCGGCTTCGCGGCAACCGCCTATGACGAGAAGGCCCGCACTAAGCAAAATGGCGCGGGCCAGGGGTGAGCGGGCAAACAACATAGAGTGGAACAAGGTAGGCATCGCAGGCTCCGAGCCATGAATTTCGATGGCTCAAGCGTGTGCGGCAATTGTGCAGCCAATATGCAGAAAGTGTGGAGATTGTCGGGCGTGCCTTGCGGCACATGGGGCTGCGCGCTTCAATAGCGGCTATTCCAGTATGCCGGCGGTGCCATGAAAGTCAGCCTTTCCCGCAAGTTCTTCTTCGCCATGCTGGCGGTCTGTGCCTTCGCTGTGCTGGGCATGGTTTTTGCCGCTTACCTCAGCCTTAAGTACGGCTTTCTCGGCTACCTCAACCAGCAGGCCGAGGAACGCATGGATCGCATCGTGCCACGGGTCGAGCAAGCGTACGCACGCAATGGCAGCTGGGACTTCATCCGCCGCGACAAGGACCAGTGGTTCGAGCTGCTGCGCCCGGACGATGCCCACCCGGACAAGACCTTCGACCCCAGCCTGCTGACGGTCTCCGACCTGACCGGCGCGTTCGTTCGATTCGCCCTGCTCGATGCTCAGCGCCAGCCCATCATCGGCTACCAGGCTGCCAGCAGCGACATGTTGCTGCGACCGATCCATCACCAGGGCCAGGTAGTCGGCTGGATGGCCCTGGCGCCGCTGCAGGCGGTCACCAGCGTCGGTGACCGGCGCTTCCAGTTGAACCAGTTGCGCTCCAGCCTGCTGATAGGTCTGGCTTGCCTGTTGGCCACAGGCGTGCTCGCCTGGTGGCTGAGCCGTGCCTTGCTGCGTCCGATCCGTGAAGTGGCCAGTGCCACGCATCGCCTGGCTGCTGGTGATTACGAAATCCAGCTGCCAGTACGTTCGGCAGACGAAGCCGGGCAATTGGCCGGTGATTTCAACCGCATGGCCGCCACGCTGGCGAGCAACGAGCGCCTGCGCCGCGACTTCATGGCCGATATTTCTCATGAACTACGCACGCCCCTGGCGGTGATGCGTGCCGAGCTGGAAGCCATGGAAGACGGCATTCGTCCGCTCGATGGCAACGCCCTGCGCTCGCTGCAAGGCGAGGTGGGGGCGCTGAGCAAGCTGGTCGACGACCTGTTTGACCTGTCACTGGCCGAAGTAGGCGGCCCGACCTATCGGCGTGAACGCATCGACCTGTGCGTGCTGCTACTGGTGGTGGCCGAAGCCTTCCAGGCCAGTTTTGCCGAGCGTGGCCTGCAACTGCGCCTGGAGCTACCTGGGCCGGTGTGGGTACTGGGCGACGAGGGACGCCTGGGCCAGTTGCTGCACAATCTTTTGGAAAACAGCCGCCGTTATACCGATGCAGGTGGCCATACCGTTTTGCGTGCATTCCGGGAGGGCGAGCAGGTGCTGGTGCAGTGTGAGGACACTGCGCCGGGAGTCGACAGCGCCTCGCTAACGCGCCTGTTCGAGCGTTTCTATCGCGCCGAGCGCTCGCGTAACCGGGCCAGTGGCGGCACCGGGCTGGGCCTGGCGATCTGCCGTGGCATTGCCGAAGTTCACGGCGGCAAGCTCACGGCCGAGGCTTCGGCCATGGGCGGATTGCTGCTGACGCTCATGCTCCCGATTGCTGGAGATCAGGCATGAGCCAGATCCTGCTGGTTGAAGATGAACCCAAGCTTGCCGCCCTGGTCGGGGACTACCTGCGCGCTGGCGGCTACCGTGTCGATCACCTGGACGAGGGCCTTGCGGTCATCCCGGCGATTCGCCAAGGCCAGTACGACCTGATTCTGCTTGACCTGATGCTGCCGGGGCGCGATGGCCTGGACATCTGCCGCGAATTGCGTGAGTTCAGCCAGATGCCGCTGATCATGATGACGGCCAGGGTCGATGAGATCGACCGCCTGCTGGGCCTGGAGCTGGGTGCGGATGACTACATCTGCAAGCCGTTTTCCCCGCGCGAGCTGGTCGCCCGGGTCAAGGCGGTGTTACGCCGTAGCGGGCAGCAGGCGCCTAGCTTGGGCCTTGCGCTCGACACCCGATCATTCCAGGCGCGCTACAAGGGGGTTGCGCTGGACCTGACGCCGGTAGAGTTCCGCATGCTTGCCGCACTGGCAGCACGCCCGGGGCAAGTGCTGTCGCGCGATCAACTGATGAACCATATCTACCAGGACCATCGCGTGGTCGCAGATCGTACCGTGGACAGCCACGTCAAGAATTTGCGGCGCAAACTGTCAGGGGTGACACCAGAACATGACCCGCTCAGGTCTGTATACGGGGTGGGTTACAGCCTGGAGCTTGAGTAGAACCAGGTTGCCAGCGGGGGCGCCAGGGCCAGGTGCTACGGGGGCGGCCACAAGGTACTCGAAATAAATGCTTAATTTAACATAATACTCATTATGCGCACTTTCGTATGAAGCTACCGGGACCGAGGGTGGGCAGATTTGAAGCCAGGTCGCTGGCCTCCATCACTGTGCTGCAGCTCTTGCTTGGACCTCTGCGATGTAACGCAGCACATACGGATCTTGCGAACCTCGCTCCCTGTAGTAGCCAACCACGTTGGCCAACGTCCACCGCCACAATCTCATCAGCACTGGATCGGAAAATTTCCAGCTGCTCGACTCGTACTGATACCGGCTATTGGTTAACACATCCCGATACCGTTCGAATGAACCTTCCTGGCTGTCCAGGGCCAGGGTTTGGCGAATCGCTGCGGGCATGGCATGAAACAACGTCAACAAGTCGTGAGCGTCACGCTTTTGTTTTGGTGGACTCTTACCGATTGACTGCAGGTGCTGGTGAGCCGCTTTGAGCGCTTCGACGTCGAGCTTGTAGGTTTCGCCGGACGTACCTTGGTGCTGATCTGGCACGGAAATAGAGCTATTCAGCAGGTTTTCCGTGCTGACCGCTGCATTGACCATGGCGATATCTGGGAGGTTTTGGGCCTACAGAAGCTCTGCAGTCTTAAGGCAGCTATGGGCGCTTTCAGGCATCCAACCAAGGAAATGACTCATTGAGCGGTACTGCTTGATGGCCCATGGCAGCCGTACATAGCCCGCCAATTGAGCGCCCCTAGCTCATTCTTGAAGGCTGGTGTGCAGGCGTGAGCGTTAGCGCTCACACGTGAGCTACCCTGCCTTCATAATATGATCAAAATGAATAACTATGCTAAATATTCATTTTGTTTAGTTATATAAATTACTCTTCCTATCCTCCTCTTGACAACTATCAACGCCACCGCAGAATCGGCCACCCCGTCGCGTCAGCATGCGCCCGCAGCACGGGATCTGGATTGACTGTATGCGGTTTGGCGACAAGCGAAAGCAACGGCAGGTCATTGCGCGAGTCCGAGTAGAAGTAGGCACCGTCCAACCCCTCGCCCTGCTCTTGCAGCCAGCTGTGAAGCCGCGCCACCTTGCCGTCCCGGTAGGTCAATATCCCGCTGGTATTGCCGGTATAGGCACCCTGCTGATGTTCAAGGTCAATCGCCAGCACTTCTTCTACGCCAAGCTGCTTGGCGATACGGCTCACCAGGAAGTGTGCAGACGCTGAAATGATCAGCAGGCGGTCCCCCTTTTCGCGATGTCGCGCCAGGCAGGCAATAGCGTCTTCATGGATGCGCGGGGTGATGACATCTTCCACGAAGGGAGCCACCGCCTCGGCCACCTCCTCTATCGTGCGGCCCACCAGGGGCGAGAGGCTGAAGGTCATGTACGCCTCCATGGCCAACTTGCCTTGCGCATAGAGCGCCATGAGTTCGCGGTCGCGCTCGATGAAGCTCGGCCCATCGACCCAGCCGAGCGCGGCCATATGGCTGCTCCACAGGCTGGCACAGTCGCCATCGATTAGGGTGTCGTCCAGATCAAACAGTGCGAGGGCCATCGGCCACCTCCAGGGTGAAAAGTCGAGGGGCGACGGCCTTTTCAGCCATCGCCGGGTGAAATGACAGTGGGATCAGCGAGTGGTTTGCGTGGATGTCGCGACACCGCCCGACGTCGTCTCGAGTTCGCTGATAGTCGCCTGACTTGCTGGGCGGGTGTTCCAGAACGGCACCAGCAGCAAACTGGCGAGCAACGCAGCGCCGGTGAAGACGAAGAACACAGTGATGGTGTCGAAGTAGCCAGGCAGCAGCCCACCGAGGATCGCACCTACCGAGCCGCACCCGTTGACGAAGCCTGTGGCGGTGCCCGCGGACTCGCTGGTGCCGAAATCAATGGCGGCGGCGCCGCTGATCATTGAGTCAGGGCCATACAGCGTGACACCCATCATGAACAGCAAGCCGACCACCAGGTAGATGTTGCCGCTTTGCATTGTCGGCACGAACAGTATCAGCCACAGGGTCAGAGCCATCAGGCTGATGACGCAGGCCGGCATGCGCCGAGCGCCAAACAGTTTGTCGGAGGCGATGCCGATCAGAATCGGGCCGACCAACCCTGCGACTTCGAACGCGGACGGCACAATGGCCGAAGCCACTTTGCCGATACTCGGCATGCGCTCGTAGACGATCACCGGCCCCCACATCAGGATTGCATAGCGAGCAGGCTTGAGCAGGAAATACGCTATCCCCAGCACCAGGACAGTACGGTTGGCGAGCACCTTGCGCAGCGCCGTCCGGTAGTTCTCCCGGGGAACGTCGGTTCGCCCGGCCAACTGGTCCTCGTCTTCGACGGCAGGCAATCCTACATCCTGCGGGCGATTGCGTTGCAACAGGAAGAACAGCACGGCAACCACGAGCACGACGCCCGCCGAAGAAATGAACGCCATGCGCCAATCATGGGAGATCTGGTACGCCCACCACCCGGCGAACGGCGTTGCGACCAGGCCGCCGAACGCGTAGCAGGTGCTCCAGTAACCCAGCACGCGGCCGCGCTCACGGGTAGCGAAGAAGCATCCGATGTTCTTGCACAGTCCTGACCAGCCCGTGGATTGTGCCAACCCCTGAATCACCATGCAGCTGGCGAAGATCGGTAAAGTCGCGAAGGTGCCCATGGCCAGCGCGGCCAGGGCTGACACCACGAGCCCGCCAAGCACGACGACGCGGGTACCGTAACGGTCAGCGAAGACACCCCATGCGAACTGGCCTACGGCGTAGGCGGCCAGATACAGCGCGTCGAGGTTGGCCATGGCCGCTTTGTCGAGCATAAAGCTGGGGTCTTCGGCGATTCCCAGCTTGGCAACCGAAAAGGCTTTGCGGGTGAAATAGAACGCGGCATAGGCCAGCCACGTGATGATGAATATCTGAACGCGCCAGTGTTGAAGGGATTTCCAGTCATGGCGTGCGTTCTCAGGACTCTTGTACATGTTGTTGTCCTCTGTTCATTACCGCGACGTAGGCCTGGCACCCCTGCTCTGCTCGATCAAGGCGCCTGCCGGTAGGTATCCGGAACTTGCGAACCTGATCTTATCGCCTGGTCTAGACCAAGACTTGACCCTGCACGGACGTGTTCAACATGCAAAGTCAATTTTCAGTTCAGCAGTCTTCGCTACGCCACTGCCGCGGGCTTACGCCAAACCAGCGGCGAAAAGCCCGGGAGAACGCACTGGTCTCGGAGTATCCGAGCAACCCCGCCAGGTCAGACACCGGCCGTTTGGGCTGTCGCAGGTAGTGCACCGCCAGATCCCGGCGGACCTTTTCGACAAGCTGGCTGAAGCTCATGCCTGCCTCGCGCAGGTGGCGTTGCAACCCGGCCGAACTGAGCTCCAGCGCCTGCGCGATCTTTTCCAGGCAAGGCTCTCCACAGCTCAGGGCAAGGCGCACCTGAGCGTCCGCCTCATCCAGCAGGTTGCGCCGCTGATCGTGCGCGCCCAGGCGCTGAAGCACGTCCTGGACCAGAAACAGCAAATTGGCATCGCGCTCTGGCATCCACTGATCTTTGAGGTCAGCCTTGGGGACGAGCATCGAGTTGCAACCGCGACCAAAATAGACAGGCGCGCCGAACGCCTGCTGATGCACTTGCCAGTCCTGTGGGCGAGCGTGCTCGAAGCTGACCGCGAACGGCGCCCAGTCCTTGCCCAGCACGTGGCGTATCAGGTTAAGCACCATGCCCATGGTCAGTTCGGCATCCTGCCGACGCTCCAGAATGGCGCTGTGCCGCACTTGGTAATCGAAGCGATAGCACTTGCCGCAGTCGACCAGCCGTATCAAGGTATCGTGCTGGTGGTAAGGAAACGCCGACGCGAAATTGCGCAGGGCGTCCTCCAGCATATTGGACAACAACCCGACATAGCCCAGCAGCCCAAGGGCTTGGGGCTGAAACTGCAGACCGTAGTGCAAACCGAAGTTATCGCAGTGCGACTGGCGGGCCGCCTCTTCCAGCACCTGGCAGTAATTGGTGAGCGGCAGGCTCAGCGTGGGTTGGCGCAGGCTTTCGGGATTGACCCCGGCCCGTCCCAGTATCAGGTCAATATCGCCTCCGACGCCTGTGACGAACCCCTCCAGCCCACTGGCAGCAGCCGACAGGACGCCGAGGTTGCCCGCAACTGGCGGGACGGTGCAGCAGAGCAGTGGAGAATGCATGGTCTAGTCCAGTTCAGGTTCGGTGTCTGAGCAATGCAAACACCATGCCCTGCCTTCACCCCTCAAAAAGGCGCTTTGCAGCCAGAACGCGGCAATGGAACTGGGGTAATGGGTAACACGCGTAACAATCAGCCACGCGACTGCAAAGTAAGCCAGAATACCTGCGGCGGGCAGGCATGGGTCGGTCTTTGGGCAGCAACCTGCCTGCGGATCCCTTGCGTCTGGATCCGCATAATCAACTGGGCTTGCTTGAACACCTGCGTGCTACTGGTCTAGACCTGTTGGCGAACTTTCATGCTTTTATGGTTGCCATTGAACCCAATCCTCAAACAAGCCCGCCAAAACGCCTGTAGAAGCCTTCATTCACATCAGGTAAAGGCCCATCAGCCGTCTCCAGCGCGGTATTCAGCCATTCTTCCGCCTTGGCAAACACCAGACGATAGAGGTTACGGCACAACTGTCGCGCAGCCCTTCCCTCCCAATCCCCTGGCAGCAGCTCGTCTGGCAGTTGCGGATCGCGCAGCAGCAGCCGGCGGTATTCGTGAATCAGCAGCGTGCGTGCCAGGAAGCAATCCTGGGCATCGAGCTGTTGCTGCTCTTTGAGGCCTTGCCATAGCGGCCTGAACAGCTGGATGAACTCGCTGTACTGCTGCCCCAGTTCGTCGATACGCCAGCTTTCCCGCACCTGGGCGCGCATGGCCTTGGAGGCAAGCACCTCCTGGGTGTGGGTTTCAAAGACGATGCTGTCGTCGCTGGCCTCCAGGTCACGCAAGGTGGCGGCCAGGTCGGCGCGGTCTGCCCGTGGGCAGCCCAGCAGGTTCGGCGCCATGGTCCCAAACCCCTGCCACTCCAGCTCCTCACGCAAAGCCTTGCGCTTGCCGGCCTCCAGTTGCGAGAGCAACACCAGCGTCCAGGCACCGTCCCAGGCAGGCTGGCTGGGGCTGTAGACCCGTTTGAAGGCTTTCTCGAACCGCCGGCGGCCCGTACCGGTCAGGCTGTAGTAGCTGCGCCGGCCAACCTTTTCGGCGGTGAGCCAGCCTTCCTTGGTAAGGCGGAAGATCGACGTGCGAATCAGGCGCTCGTTGATGCCGATCGGCTCCAGCAGGTTGATCAGGCTACCCAGCCAGACGGTTCCGCCGTGGGGCTCGATGGCGTCGCCGTACAAGGTGATGATCAGCGAACTGGCGCGGATCGGCGTCTGTTCCTGGAAGCGGGTGATCAGGTGATTCAGTGGGGCGAGATTGCTCATGGGCGAACTGTGCGCGGATAAAGCACCGACTATACCTGCGCGGCGGGCCGCCTGGCCATTGCGTGACGCAGCCAGGCTCATGCCGATGCCTGGCCTTTGGGCCTGACGCCGGAGTCCTCCATACGTGGGCGCGCGGGCTCGATCTCGGTCAGTGGTGGGCATTCGACCATGGTGTTCATGCAGCGTTGCGCCAGATGCTGGTACTCCGCTGTGCCGCGTTGCTTCCAGGCAAGCTCCTGTTCGGTCAGCGGGCGCTTGACCTGGGCTGGCGAACCCATCACCAGGCTTTGCGCAGCACATTCAAAACCCGCCTTGACAAAGGCCGTGGCTGCGACGATGCAGCGCGGTGCCACATGGGCGCCATCCATCACCACCGCGTTCATGCCGATCAAGGCGTCTTCGCCCACGCGGCAGCCGTGCAGCACGGCACCATGCCCGACATGCCCGTTGCGTTCGACCACCGTGTCGCCACCCGGGAAGCCATGCATCACGCAGGTGTCCTGCAGGTTGGCGCCCTCCTCCAGCACGATACGGCCGAAATCCCCCCGTAGCGATGCCAGTGGGCCGACGTAGCAACGAGGGCCGACGATGACATCACCGATCAGTACGGCACTGGGGTGCACGTAGGCTGTCGGGTGAACCACCGGCGTCAGGCCGTCCAGTCGATAGCAAGGCATGGCAAAGCTCCTGAAATGATTTGAGATGCACATTGATCTTGTATCACAAAGTAATTGAGCGTCAATTGCCAGGCTTGTGTATCGCTTTTGCTGGCGTGATTGCACTCGCGCAAATTCACCGAAATTCGCTGAAAAGCAGATGAATAAGCGATTCATCTGAAGTAAAAGCCAATCTGTCTAAACCGCAATCAACGCTAAAAGAGATACATGAAACAATTTTCAATGTTGCATTGATGTATCGCATGATGCATATACTGGTTCCACCTGGACGTGATCCCGCATCACGCCCCTGCAAACAATTCCAAGAAATGCCGGCCCCACGATGTGCCGTGCGTGCAGCCAGAGGAACCCGACATGCCGCGATATCTCGATGTGCAGGCGCCTGAACACGGCGTCCAGCTCATTACCCTGCAACGGCCCGAGGCACTCAACGCCCTGTGCACCGAGTTACTGGCAGAGCTGGCCGCTGCACTGGAAGCGGCCGGGCAAGACGAGCAGACCCGCGCGGTGGTCATCACCGGCAGCCGCAAGGCATTCGCCGCAGGCGCCGATATCCGCGAGATGGCCGAGCGCGACCTGGTCGGCATCCTCAACGACCCCCGGGTGGCCCACTGGCAAAGCATCGCCGCTTTCGCCAAGCCACTGATCGCCGCCGTCAACGGCTACGCCCTGGGTGGCGGCTGCGAACTGGTGATGTGTGCCGACATCGTCATCGCCGGCAGCGACGCCCGTTTCGGCCAGCCGGAAATCAACCTCGGCATCATCCCCGGCGCCGGTGGCACCCAGCGCCTGCTGCGGGCAGTAGGCAAGCCGCTGGCCATGCAAATGGTGCTGACCGGCGAAGCCATCACCGCCCGTCATGCCTTGCAGGCCGGGCTGGTCAGCGAAATCACCCAGCCGGAACTCACCGTAGAACGCGCCCTGCACATCGCCCGCAGCATCGCCGCCAAGGCCCCACTGGCGGTGCGCCTGGCCAAGGAAGCGCTGCTCAAGGCCGGCGATACCGACCTGGCCAGCGGCCTGCGCTTCGAACGCCATGCCTTCACCTTGCTGGCCGGCACCGCCGACCGCGACGAAGGTATCCGTGCCTTCCAGGAAAAACGCCAGGCCCGCTTCCAGGGCCGCTGATCATCTTTCCCTCGACTGACGGAGCGAGTCTGTCATGACTTTCCAGCACATCCTGTTTTCCATCGAGGACGGCGTCGCCCTCCTCTCGTTGAATCGCCCCGAGCAGCTGAACAGTTTCAATACCGCCATGCACCTGGAAGTGCGCGAGGCACTCAAGCAAGTACGCCAGAGCAGCGAAGCACGGGTGTTGTTGCTGACTGCCGAAGGCCGTGGTTTCTGCGCCGGCCAGGACCTGTCCGATCGCAACGTCGCCCCGGGCGCCGAGATGCCGGACCTGGGCGAATCGATCGACAAGTTCTACAACCCGCTGGTGCGCACCCTGCGCGACCTGCCGCTGCCGGTGATCTGCGCGGTCAACGGCGTGGCTGCCGGCGCCGGCGCCAACATCCCGCTGGCCTGCGACCTGGTGCTGGCCGCCCGCTCGGCCAGCTTCATCCAGGCCTTCTGCAAGATCGGCCTGGTGCCCGACTCCGGCGGTACCTGGTTGCTGCCGCGCCTGGTCGGCATGGCGCGGGCCAAGGCCCTGGCCATGCTGGGCGAGCGCCTGGGCGCCGAACAGGCCCAGCAATGGGGGCTGATCCACCGCGTGGTGGACGATGCCGCACTGCGCGACGAGGCCCTCACCCTCGCCCGCCAGCTCGCCACCCAGCCCACTTACGGCCTGGCCCTGATCAAGCGCAGCCTGAACGCCAGTTTCGACAACGGTTTTGATGAACAGCTGGAACTGGAGCGCGACCTGCAGCGCCTGGCCGGGCGCAGCGAGGACTATCGCGAAGGCGTGAGTGCCTTCATGAACAAGCGCACGCCGGCATTCAAGGGGCGTTGATCATGAGCGCACTCGCAAGCAATGCCCAGGTGGCGGTGATCGGTGCAGGCGCCATGGGCGCAGGCATCGCCCAGGTTGCGGCCCAGGCCGGCCACCCGGTAAAGCTCTACGACAACCGCCCGGGCGCTGCAGCCCAGGCGGTGGCCGGCATAGACCGGCAACTTGCCCGCCTGGTGGAAAAAGGCAAGTTGCAGGCTGCCGAGCGGGAAGCCATCAGCGTCCGGCTGTGCCCGGTAGACGACCTCGAAGCCTTGGCCGATGCCCGCCTGGTGATCGAGGCTATAGTCGAGAACCTGCAGGTCAAGCAGGCGCTGTTCAGCCAGCTGGAAACCTTGTGCGCCGCCGACTGCATCCTCGCCAGCAACACCTCGTCGCTGTCGATCACTAGCCTGGCTGCCGGGCTGCAACGCCCGCAGCAGGTGGTCGGCATGCACTTCTTCAACCCGGCACCGTTGATGGCCCTGGTCGAAGTGGTCTCAGGCCTGGCCACCGCCCCGGCCGTTGCCGCGTGCATTCATGCCACCGCCCAGGCTTGGGGCAAGCAGCCGGTGCACACGCGCTCCACACCTGGCTTCATTGTCAACCGCGTGGCGCGGCCGTTCTACGCAGAAAGCCTGCGATTGCTGCAGGAAGGCGCAGCCGATTGCGCCAGCCTCGATGCGCTGCTGCGTGATGCCGGCGGTTTCCGCATGGGCGCGTTCGAACTCACCGACCTGATTGGCCACGATGTCAATTACGCCGTTACCTGTTCGGTCTTCGATGCGTTCTATGGCGACTTCCGCTTCCAGCCTTCGCTGGTGCAAAAAGAACTAGTGGACGCAGGCCGCCTCGGGCGCAAGACCGGCCAAGGCTTCTATAGCTATGCCGAAGGCACCGAACGCCCGCAGCCAGTCGAAATACATGGCGCTGCCATCGTCGATGCCTGCGTCGTCGAAGGCGACCTGGGGGTGATGCAGCCGCTGGTCCAGCGCTTGCGCCAAAGTGGCGTCGCCGTGACCCAGCGCGCCGGCGGTGGCCTGATCCAGGTGGGCGATGCCACCCTCGCGCTGTCCGATGGCCGCCTGGCCAGCCAGCGCGCCCGGGAAGACGGCCTGCGCAATCTGGTGCTGCTCGACCTGGCCCTGGACTACGCCACCGCCACCCGTCTCGCCATCAGTTGGTCGGCCGACACCAGCGACAATGCCCGCGACCAGGCAGTGGCCTTGCTGCAGCACGCCGGCCTGAAGGTAACGCCGGTCGCCGACCTGCCCGGCCTGGTGGTGCTACGTACCGTGGCGATGCTCGCCAACGAGGCCGCCGATGCCGTGCTGCAAGGTGTCGGCAGTGCCGCTGACATCGACCTGGCCATGCGCGCCGGCGTCAATTACCCCCGCGGCCCGCTGGCCTGGGCCGCGAACATCGGCATCCCCCACACCCTGCGCGTGCTCGACAACCTGCAGCGCAGCTACGGCGAGAGCCGCTACCGCCCTTCCCTGCTGTTACGCCGCTGCGAAGCCAAAGGAGGCACCCTGCATGACTGAAGTCGAACTGGCACAAGCCTGTGCCGAGGCCATGTACGCCCGCGACCAGGCCACCCAGGGCCTGGGCATCCGCCTGCTGGAAGCCGGCCCGGGCCAGGCATGCCTGCGCATGCCGGTACGCGCCGACATGATCCAGGGCCATGGCACCTGCCATGGTGGGTTCATGTTCGCCCTGGCCGATTCGGCGTTTGCCTTTGCCTGCAACAGTTACAACCAAGCCACTGTCGCCCTGGGCTGCAACATCGACTACCTGGCTCCGGCGCTGCGCGATGACGTGCTCACTGCCCGCGCAAGCGAGGTCAGCCGCAAGGGCCGCACCGGCCTGTACGAGGTCCGCATCGAAAACCAGCGCGGTGAGCTGGTGGCGATGTTCCATGGCAAATCCTACAAAGTGCGCGGCACTGTGCTGGCGCAGGAGACGCAAGATGACTGAACACACCCTGGCCGACGCCTTGATCATCGATGCCGTGCGCACACCCATTGGTCGTTATGCCGGGGCCTTGAGCGGCGTGCGCGCCGATGACCTGGCCGCCATCCCGCTCAAGGCCCTGATCCAGCGTCACCCCGAACTGGACTGGAAAGCCATCGACGACGTCGTCCTCGGCTGTGCCAACCAGGCTGGTGAAGACAACCGCAACGTGGCGCACATGGCCAGCTTGTTGGCCGGGCTGCCTATCGAAGTGCCCGGCACTACCATCAACCGCCTGTGCGGTTCCGGCCTGGACGCCATTGGCTATGCGGCCCGCGCCCTGCGCTGCGGTGAAGCCGGGCTGATGCTGGCCGGCGGCGTGGAATCGATGTCTCGCGCGCCGTTCGTCATGGGCAAGTCGGAGCAGGCGTTCGGCCGCGCAGCCGAGCTGTTCGATACCACCATCGGCTGGCGTTTCGTCAACCCGCTGATGAAGGCGGCCTTTGGTACCGATTCGATGCCGGAAACGGCCGAGAACGTTGCCGAACAGTTCGGTATTTCCCGCGCCGACCAGGACGCCTTCGCCCTGCGCAGCCAGCACAAGGCCGCAGCCGCCCAGGCACGCGGGCGCCTGGTACGGGAAATCGTGCCGGTCGAGATCCCTCAGCGCAAAGGCCCGGCCATAGTGGTCGAGCACGACGAACATCCCCGCGGCGACACCACCCTGGAGCAACTGGCCAGGCTTGGTACCCCGTTCCGTGATGGCGGCAGCGTCACCGCCGGCAATGCCTCCGGGGTCAATGACGGTGCCTGTGCCCTGCTGCTGGCTAGCAGCGCAGCCGCCCGCCGTCATGGCCTGAAGGCCCGTGGCCGCATTGTCGGCATGGCGGTGGCCGGGGTCGAACCACGGCTGATGGGCATCGGCCCGGTCCCGGCTACCCGTAAGGTGCTGGAGCTTACAGGGCTGTCGCTGGCCGACATGGATGTCATCGAACTCAACGAGGCCTTTGCCGCCCAGGGCCTCGCGGTATTGCGCGAGCTCGGCCTGGCCGACGACGACGAGCGGGTCAACCGCAACGGCGGTGCCATCGCCCTGGGCCACCCGCTGGGCATGAGCGGTGCACGCCTGGTCACCACCGCGCTGCACGAACTGGAAGAAACCGCCGGCCGCTACGCCCTGTGCACCATGTGCATCGGCGTTGGCCAGGGCATCGCGATGGTCATTGAACGCCTCTGAGCGGTTCAGACCATCGGCTTGTTACCGAACCGAACGCAGCCGTATATGCTGCGCTCATGACACTCACCACGCGGCCTGCAACCGGTACCGCGCGGCGTACAAGAACAATTCGAGTGAAGCCATGAACATGTACCATGATGCCGATCGTGCCCTGTTGGACCCGATGGAAACCGCCAGCGTCGACGCCCTGCGCCAGCACCAACTTGAGCGCCTGCGCTGGAGCCTTAAGCACGCCTATGACAACGTGCCGCTGTACCGCCAGCGCTTTGCCGAATGCGGCGCCCACCCCGACGATCTCAAGTGCCTCGAAGACCTGGCGAAGTTCCCCTTCACCGGCAAGAACGACCTGCGCGACAACTACCCCTACGGCATGTTCGCCGTTCCCCAGCAAGAGGTGGTGCGCCTGCACGCCTCCAGCGGCACGACCGGCAAGCCGACGGTGGTCGGCTACACCCAGAACGACATCGACACCTGGGCCAATGTGGTCGCCCGCTCGATCCGCGCCGCTGGTGGGCGCAAGGGTGACAAAGTGCATGTCTCCTACGGCTACGGCCTGTTCACCGGCGGGCTTGGTGCGCATTACGGTGCCGAGCGCCTGGGCTGCACGGTGATCCCCATGTCCGGCGGCCAGACCGAGAAGCAGGTGCAGCTGATTCGCGACTTCCAGCCCGACATCATCATGGTCACCCCCTCCTACATGCTGAACCTGGCCGATGAGATAGAGCGCCAGGGTATCGACCCGCACGATCTCAAGCTGCGCCTGGGCATATTCGGCGCCGAGCCATGGACCGATGAGCTGCGCCGCTCGATCGAGCAACGGCTGGGCATCGATGCCCTCGACATTTATGGCCTTTCGGAAATCATGGGGCCTGGGGTGGCGATGGAATGCATCGAAACCAAGGATGGCCCGACCATCTGGGAAGACCATTTCTACCCCGAGATCATCGACCCGATCACCGGCGAGGTGTTGCCGGACGGCCAGTTGGGCGAACTGGTGTTCACCTCGCTGAGCAAGGAAGCGCTGCCAATGGTGCGCTACCGCACCCGCGACCTGACCCGGCTGTTGCCCGGCACCGCCCGACCGATGCGGCGGATCGGCAAGATCACTGGCCGCAGCGATGACATGCTGATCATTCGCGGGGTCAACGTGTTCCCGACCCAGATCGAGGAGCAGGTGCTAAAAATAAAACAGCTTTCAGAAATGTATGAGATTCATCTGTATCGCAATGGAAACCTGGACAGCGTCGAGGTGCATGTGGAATTGCGCGCAGAGTGCCAGCACCTTGATGAAGGCCAGCGCAAGCTGTTGACCGCGGAACTGACTAGGCAGATCAAGACCTATATCGGCATCAGCACCCAAGTGCGCCTGCAGCCCTGCGGCACGCTCAAGCGTTCCGAGGGCAAGGCCTGCCACGTGTTCGACAAACGGTTGGCCAGCTGATTCATTCGGCTGCCTTTTCTGCCCCGGCATCGTCCGGGGCTTTTTTTTTTGCGTTTTTCCGGCTGGCCTCTTCGCGGGTAAACCCGCTCCCCCAGGAATCGCATCATGCCTGGGGCTGCACATGACCTGTGGGAGCGGGTTTACCCGCGAAAGGGCCATCAATGTGATACACAAATCTTATTTGATACACACAAATGTGTTTGACGTTATGTTTTGTATCGCTTACAAATGACTCATGCCTTAGCAGGAGTCGGAACACATGTACGCACAGCTAGTGGAAACCGGAGTCAAGCGCGTCAAGTCGCTGGAGGAGATGTCGCCCGAAGAGCGCAACTTCCAGGAAAAGATCGACGCCGAAATCAAGATCGAAGCCAAGAACTGGATGCCCGAGGCCTACCGCCAAACCCTGATCCGGCAGATCTCCCAGCACGCCCATTCGGAAATCGTCGGCATGCTGCCCGAAGGCAACTGGGTCACCCGTGCCCCCAGCCTCAAGCGCAAACTGCAACTGATGGCCAAGATCCAGGACGAAGCCGGCCACGGCCTGTACCTGTACAGCGCCATGGAAACCCTGGGCGCCGACCGTGACGAAGAAATCGCCAAGCTGCACAGCGGCAAGGCCAAGTACTCGAGCATCTTCAACTACCCCACCCTCAGTTGGGCCGACATGGGCGCAGTGGGCTGGCTGGTGGATGGCGCCGCCATCGTCAACCAGGTGGTGCTGCAGCGCACCTCATACGGCCCCTACTCCCGCGCCATGATCCGCATCTGCAAGGAAGAAAGCTTTCACCAGCGCCAGGGCTACGAAATCCTCCTGACCATGATGCGCCACGGTACCCAGGCTCAGAAGGACATGGTCCAGGACGCCATCAACCGCCTATGGTGGCCAGCTCTGATGATGTTCGGCCCAAGCGACGAGCATTCCCCCAACAGCGCTCAGTCCATGGCATGGAAGATCAAGCGCCAGACCAACGATGAACTGCGCCAGCGCTTCATCGACCAGACCGTGCCGCAACTCGAACTGCTCGGCTGCACCGCCCCCGACCCCGAACTGAAGTGGAACGCAGAGCGCGGTCACTACGACTTCGGCGAAATCCAGTGGGACGAGTTCTACGAAGTGATCAAGGGCAATGGCCCATGCAACCAGGAACGCGTCGCCACCCGGCGCAAGGCCATCGAGGACGGCGCCTGGGTACGCGAGGCCGCCGTGGCCTACGCGCGCAAGCAACAGAACAAGAACGCCGCCTGAGCGGCGAATGATGCGGAGATCGAAAATGTCTGTCTGGACCCTCTACGAAGTGTTCGTGCGCAGCAAGCACGGCCTTAACCACAAGCATGTCGGCAGCGTGCACGCCGCCGATGCCGCCATGGCCATCGAAAACGCCCGCGAGCTGTACACCCGCCGCAGCGAAGGCGTCAGCCTGTGGGTGGTGCCCTCGGCACTGATCACCGCCTCTTCCCCCGACGAGAAAGACCCGCTGTTCGCCCCGGCGGACGACAAGGTCTACCGCCATGCCAGCTTCTACGAGCTGCCCGACGAAGTCGGACACATGTGAGGTTGGCCATGCACAACGAAACCCTTATCCCCTACCTGCTGCTGCTCGGTGACAGTGCCGTGGTGCAGGGCCAGCGCCTTTGCGAATGGTGTGGCCGCGCCCCGGCCATCGAAGAAGAGCTGGCCCTGATGAACGTCGGCCTCGACCTGGTCGGCCAGGCGCGCAACTGGCTGGAGTACGCCGCCGAGCTGCTCGATGACGGCCGTGACGCCGACGCCCTGGCCTTCCGCCGTGACGAGCGGGCCTATCGCAACCTGCTGCTGGTCGAGCAGCCCAACGGCGATTTCGCCGTGACCATGACCAAGCAGTTTTTCTATGACGCCTGGCATTTCGCCGTGCTTCAGGGCCTGGTCAGCTCGAACGACGAACGTATCGCCGGTATCGCCGCCAAGGCCCTGAAGGAAGTCACCTACCACCTGCGTCGCTCCAGCGAGTGGGTGCAACGCCTGGGCGGTGGCACCGAAGAAAGCCGCCAACGCATGCTCGCGGCCATCCCTGCACTGTGGCGCTTCACCGTCGAGTTGGCCGCCGGCAGCGACAATGAAGTGCACCTGGCGCAAGCGGGTGTCGCCGCCGACCCGGCTGCCGTCGGCGCTGCCTGGCTCAAGCAGGTTGGCGAGACGTTCTCTTCGGTCGAGCTGCCGCTGCCCAAGGCCGCCGGCCACTTTTACCTGGACGGTCGCAAAGGCCTGCACACCGAACACCTGGGCCTGCTGCTGGCCGAAATGCAGTTCCTGCCAAGGGCTTACCCCGATGCAACCTGGTGAGCTGATTGCCGGCGACCGTGGCGCCCGCGCGCAACAAAGCGAGGACCTGGCCCGGGCCTGGGCGGTACTGGCCCAGGTCATGGACCCGGAAGTGCCCGTGGTCAGCGTGGTCGACCTGGGAATCGTCCGAGACCTCGACTGGCGCGCCGGGCACCTGCACCTGGTGGTCACCCCGACCTACTCCGGGTGCCCGGCCACCGAGGTGATCGAGGGGGATATCCGCCAGGCGCTGGAACAGGCCGGTTTTCCCGCACCGGATCTTGAGCGCCGGCTGACCCCGGCCTGGAGCACTGACTGGATCAGCGAGCTGGGCCGCGAGCGCCTGCGCGCCTATGGCATCGCCCCGCCACAGGGCAGCGCCAGCAAGCGTAGCCTGCTCGGCGAGGTGCCCCAGGTGTGCTGCCCGCAGTGCGGCAGCGCCCAAACCGAACTGCTCAGCCAGTTCGGCTCAACGGCCTGCAAGGCGCTTTACCGCTGCCGCCAGTGCCTGGAGCCGTTCGACTATTTCAAATGCATTTGAGCCGTGGAGAACGCCATGAGCCAGTTTCACAGCCTGACCATCAAGCAAGTGCGCAACGAGACCCGCGATGCGGTGTCGATTGCCTTCGACGTGCCCGAGCACTTGCAGGCGCAGTTCCGTTTCATCCAGGGCCAGTACCTTGTCATGCGTACCCGGCTGGACAACGAAGAAGTCCGCCGTTCCTACTCCATCTGCAGCGCCGTGCAGGACGGCGAGCTGCGTGTGGCGGTAAAGCGCGTGCCTGGCGGGCGCTTCTCGGCATTTGCCAATGACGTGCTCAAGGCCGGCCAGCAGCTGGAAGTTATGCCGCCGTCGGGCAGCTTCTTCGTGCCACTGGAGCCGGCCCGCCAGGGCAACTACCTGGGCGTGGCCGCCGGCAGCGGCATCACGCCGATCCTGTCGATCATCGCCACTACCCTGGCCAGCGAGCCGCACAGCCGCTTCACCCTGCTGTATGGCAACCGCTCCAGCTCTGGCGCACTGTTCCGCGACAAGCTGGAGGACCTGAAGAACCGTTACCTCGACCGCCTGAACCTGATTTTCGTGTTCAGCCGCGAGCAGCAGGATGTCGACCTGTACAACGGCCGCATCGATGCCGGCAAGTGCGGCCAGTTATTCTCGCGCTGGATGGACGTTGCCAGCCTGGACGCCGCGTTCATCTGCGGCCCACAGGCGATGACCGAGACGGTGCGCGACAGCCTGCAGGCCAATGGCCTGGCCAAGGAACGCATCCATTTCGAGCTGTTCGCCGCTGCTGGCAGCGAAGCCCGGCGTGAAGCCCGCGAGGCGGCGCGCCAGGTGGACTCGGCGCTCAGCCATATCACCGTGATCAGCGACGGCCGCGCCCTCACCTTCGACCTGCCACGCAACACCCAAAACGTGCTGGACGCCGGCAATGCCATCGGCGCCGAGCTGCCGTACTCGTGCAAGGCCGGCGTGTGCTCGACCTGCAAGTGCCGGGTCATCGAGGGCGAAGTGGAAATGGACAGCAACCATGCCCTGGAGGACTACGAAGTGGCGGCCGGGTATGTGCTGTCGTGCCAGACCTACCCGGTGAGCGACAAGGTGGTGCTCGATTTCGATCAGCTCTGAAACCGCGTCGCCGTCTTCGCGGGTTCACCCGCGAAGAGGCCATCAGCAACACCGCAACACCCGCGTGACCTCAACAAAACAATTACAACACCCAGAGATCGCAACCCATGACACCCGAACGCATAGAAAGCATCGCCAACCACCCCGACTTCCAGCACCTGGTGCAGCGCAAACGCCGTCTCAACGGCAGCCTGACCCTGGCCATGCTGGTGATCTACTACGGCTTCGTCCTGCTGGTGGCGTTTTCCCCCAGCACCCTCGGCCAGTCCCTCAGCGGTGGCGTCACCACCGTCGGCATGCTGGTGGGCGTGCTGATGGTACTGCTGTCCTTCGCCCTGACCGGCATCTATGTGCACCGCGCCAACAACGCGCTCGACCCGCTCAACGACAAGGTCAAGCAGGAGTGCGCACAATGAACTGGACCGCCATCTCGATGTTCATGGTGTTCGTCTGCTTCACCCTGCTGGTCACCCGCTGGGCTGCCATGCGCACCCGCTCGGCCAGCGACTTCTACACCGCCGGCGGGGGCCTGACCGGCATGCAGAACGGCCTGGCGATCGCCGGCGACATGATCAGCGCCGCCTCGTTCCTGGGCATTTCGGCAATGATGTTCATGAACGGTTACGACGGCCTGCTGTATGCCCTTGGCGTACTGGCCGGCTGGCCGATCATCCTGTTCCTGATCGCCGAACGCCTGCGCAACCTGGGCAAGTACACCTTTGCCGACGTGGTCAGCTACCGCCTGGCGCAAACCCCGGTGCGCCTGACCTCGGCCTTCGGCACCCTGGTGGTGGCGCTGATGTACCTGGTGGCGCAGATGGTCGGTGCCGGCAAGCTGATCGAACTGCTGTTCGGCATCAGCTACCTGTACGCGGTGATGCTGGTGGGCGTGCTGATGGTCGCCTACGTCACCTTCGGCGGCATGCTTGCCACCACCTGGGTGCAGATCATCAAGGCGGTGATGCTGCTGTCGGGTACCAGCTTCATGGCCTTCATGGTGCTCAAGCATTTCGGCTTCAGCACCGAGGCGATGTTCGCCAGCGCCGTGGCCGTACATGCCAAGGGCCAGGCGATCATGGCCCCCGGCGGCCTGCTGTCCAACCCGGTGGACGCTATTTCCCTGGGCCTGGGCATGATGTTCGGTACCGCCGGCCTGCCGCATATCCTGATGCGCTTCTTCACCGTCAGCGATGCCAAGGAAGCGCGCAAGAGCGTGTTCTATGCCACCGGGTTCATCGGCTACTTCTACCTGCTGCTGATCGTCATCGGCTTTGGTGCCATCGTCATGGTCGGTACCGAACCGTCCTACCGTGACGCCACCGGCGCGATCATCGGCGGCGGCAACATGGTCGCCGTGCACCTGGCCCAGGCGGTAGGTGGCAATCTGTTCCTCGGCTTCATCTCCGCCGTGGCCTTCGCCACCATCCTGGCGGTGGTCGCCGGCCTGGCGCTGTCCGGCGCTTCGGCGGTTTCCCACGACCTGTATGCCTGCGTGGTGCGCCAGGGCAAGGCCAGCGAACAGGAAGAAATGCGCGTGTCGCGTATCGCCACCCTGCTGATCGGCCTGCTGGCGGTCATCCTCGGCCTGATGTTCGAATCGCAGAACATCGCCTTCCTCTCCGGCCTGGTGCTGGCCGTGGCCGCCTCGGTCAACTTCCCGGTACTGCTGCTCTCGATGTTCTGGAAAGGCCTGACCACCCGCGGCGCGGTATGCGGCAGCATGGCTGGCCTGGTCTCGGCGGTGCTGCTGGTGGTTCTGGGCCCGGCGGTGTGGGTCAACGTGCTGCATAACGAAAAGGCGCTGTTCCCCTACAGCAACCCGGCGCTGTTCTCCATGAGCCTGGCCTTCCTCGGCGCCTGGGTGTTCTCCGTCACCGACAGCTCCGAACGCGCCAATCAGGAACGTGGCCGCTACCTGGCCCAGTTCATCCGCTCCATGACCGGAATCGGCGCTGCCGGCGCCAGCAAGCACTGACTATCAGGGAAGAACAACCATGTCGGGTAAAACAACAACAATGAACCGCACGCACTTCATTTCGGCCGCCTGGCTGGCCACCCTCGCCCTGCCGATGCCGGCCATGGCGGATTTCATCGGCGACAGCCACGCCCGGCTGGAGCTGCGCAACCACTACCTCAACCGCGACTTCCGCCAGAGCAATGCACCGCAGGCCAAGGCCGAGGAATGGGGCCAGGGCTTTACCGCCAAGCTGGAGTCGGGCTTCACCGAAGGCCCGGTCGGTTTTGGTGTCGACGCCATGGGCCAACTGGGCATCAAGCTCGACTCCAGCCGCGACCGCCGCAATACCGGCCTGCTTCCCTTCGGCCCGAACAGCCATGAACCGGTCGATGACTACAGCGAACTGGGCCTGACCGGCAAGGTGCGGGTGTCCAAGAGCACCCTGCGCCTGGGCACCTTGCAACCGATCCTGCCGGTGGTGGTGTACAACGACACCCGCCTGCTCGCCTCCACCTTCCAGGGCGGCCTGCTCACCAGCCAGGACCTGGCCGGCCTGACCTTCAACGCCGGCCGCCTGACCAAGGCCAACCTGCGTGATTCCTCGGGCCGCGACGACATCGGCTACGGCGCCGCCAGCAGCGACCACCTGGACTTCGGCGGCGGCAGCTACGCCCTCACCCCGCAAACCAGCGTCAGCTACTACTACGCCAAGCTCGAGGACATCTACCGCCAGCAGTTCGTCGGCCTGATCGATACCCGCCCGCTGGGCGAAGGCCTGAGCCTGCGCACCGACCTGCGCTACTTCGACAGCCGCAACGACGGTGCCGAACGCGCCGGCAACATCGACAACCGCAACTTCAACGCCATGTTCACCCTCGGCGTACGGGCCCACAAGTTCACCGCCACCTGGCAGCAGATGTCCGGCGACAGCGCCTTCCCGTTCGTCAATGGCGGCGACCCGTTCACCGTCAACCTGGTCACCTACAACACCTTCACCCGCGCCGGGCTGGACTCCTGGCAGGTGCGCTACGACTACGACTTCGTTGCCATGGGCATCCCCGGCCTGAGCTTCATGACCCGCTACACCGATGGCCGCCACGCCGAAACCGCCACCGTCAGCAATGGCCGTGAACGTGAGCGCGACACCGACATCACCTATGTCATCCAGAGTGGCCCGTTCAAGGACGTCAGCCTGCGCTGGCGCAACGTCACCTTCCGTTCCGGCAATGGCCTGACCAACGCCGTGGACGAAAACCGCCTGATCATCGGCTACACCGTGGCGCTGTGGTAACAGCGCCCCTCTACCTTGGAGAACAGCATGTCTGCCGCCCCTACCCTGCAAAGCTTCATCGCCGGCCGCTGGCTTGGCCAGCACGGCGCCCAGGCCCTGCGCAGCGCCCTGGACGGCCACGTCCTGGCCTACAGCCACGAAGAACGCCCGGATTTCGCCGAAGCCGTGGACTTTGCCCGCGCCCGCGGCCTTGCCGCGCTGATGGCCATGGACTTCCAGCAACGCGCCGCCCGCCTGAAGGCGCTGGCCCTGTACCTGGCCGAACGCAAAGAGCAGCTTTACGCCCTGTCCCATCACAGCGGCGCCACCCGTGCCGATAGCTGGATCGACATCGAAGGCGGCAACGCCACGCTGTTCTCCTATGCGGGCATTGGCAGCCGTGAGTTGCCGTCGGGCAACCTGGTACACGAAGGCCCGGCCATCGCGCTGGGCAAGCAAGGCCATTTCGCCGGCAGCCACATCCTGGTACCGCGCGCCGGCGTGGCGGTGCACATCAACGCCTTCAACTTCCCCATCTGGGGCATGCTGGAGAAGTTCGCCCCAACCTTCCTGGCCGGCATGCCGTGCATCGTCAAACCGGCAACTTCGACCAGCTACCTGACCGAGGCGGTGGTGCGCCTGATGAATGCATCCGGCCTGTTGCCCGAAGGCAGCCTGCAACTGGTGATCGGCAGTACCGGTGATCTGCTCGATCGCCTGCAAGGCCAGGACGTGGTGACCTTCACCGGTTCCGCCGACACTGCCGCCAAGTTGCGCATCACGCCGAACCTGGTGCGTAACTCGGTGCCATTCACCGCCGAAGCCGATTCGCTGAACTGCGCCATCCTCGGCCCGGACGTAACCCCGGACAGCGAAGAGTTCGATCTGTACATCAAGGAGGTGGTCCGCGAAATGACCACCAAAGCCGGGCAGAAATGCACCGCCATCCGCCGCGCCATCGTACCGGCCAGGCACATCGACGCCGTTGCCACGCGCTTGCGCGAGCGGCTGGGCAAGGTGGTGGTCGGTGACCCGTCACTGGAAGGTGTGCGCATGGGCGCCCTCGCCTCCCACGACCAACAGCGCGATGTGGCGGAACGGGTGCGCAGCCTGCTGCAGAGCTGCGACCAGCTGTTCGGCGCCAGCGATGGCTTCGCGCCGCGTGGCGAGGGTGTGGCCGAAGGCGCGTTCTTTGCCCCGACCCTGCTGCTGGCCCGTGACCCGCATGGCGAAGGCGGTGCCCATGATATCGAAGCGTTCGGCCCGGTCAGCACGCTGATGGCCTATGACGACCTCGACGAAGCCTTGGCCCTGGCCGCACGTGGCAAAGGCAGTCTGGTGGCAACCTTGGTCACCGGCGACCGTGGCGTAGCAGCCAAAGCCATCCCGGTGGCCGCCGCCTGGCACGGCCGCCTGCTGGTACTCGATAGCGAGGCGGCCAAGGAATCCACTGGCCATGGCTCGCCATTGCCGCAGCTCAAGCACGGCGGCCCTGGCCGCGCCGGTGGCGGCGAAGAGCTGGGTGGCCTGCGGGCGGTCAAACACTACCTGCAACGCGCTGCAGTACAGGGTTCGCCGAGCATGCTGACGGCGGTAACCGGCGAGTATGTGCGCGGTGGCGAAGTGATCAAGAGCGAAGTGCACCCGTTCCGTCGCTACTTCGAGCAACTGCGCATTGGCGAGTCGCTGCTTACCCACCGCCGCACCGTGACCGAAGCCGACCTGGTCAACTTCGGCTGCCTGTCTGGCGACCATTTCTACATGCACTTCGACGAGATCGCGGCCAAGGAATCGCAATTCGGCAAGCGCATCGCCCACGGCTACTTCGTGTTGTCGGCAGCGGCCGGGCTGTTCGTTTCCCCAGGTGCAGGCCCGGTACTGGCCAACTACGGCCTGGATACCCTGCGCTTCATCAACCCGGTGGGTATCGGCGACACCATCCAGGCACGCCTCACCTGCAAACGCAAGATCGACCAGGGCAAGACCAGCCCGCTGGGCCAGCCGCAGGGCGTGGTGGCGTGGGATGTGGAGGTGACCAACCAGTTGGGTGAGCTGGTCGCCAGCTACGACATTCTCACACTGGTGCTGAAAAAAAACGGATGATGCCGTTGGTCAGGGGCGGTGGGCATCCAACCGACCTCCGGCGGCCGTTGCTGCTCTCAATCAATGAGGGGTGGTTAATGGCCACGCCTCTCACTCCTGTATTGGGCCCGCCTGATAGCGGGCCGTTTTTTCATCGAGAGCGAGGGTTGCAAGATGAATGAATTACTTGGGATGGGCGGCGGCAGCGTGCAGGATGACTGGCCAGAACTCGACCCGGACCGGCGCAGTGACCGGGCAGATGACCCGGATACCGACCCCGATGTGACCGATGATGAAGAAAACCGGCCGGGCGTACCGGCCAGCGACCCCGAGTCTGGCGCCTGACGTTGTACAAAACTTGAAGGCACGTGCTATCCCTTGTGGGAGCAGGCGTGCCCGCGAACACGGGCGAAGCTCGTGCCAGGCACGGACCTGCCTGCTTCGCGGGTAGGCCCGCTCCCACAGGGAATGCGCAAGCCTCGGGTTTCATGCAATGTGTGTGGACTTCACCCCATCGTCGCCGTCCCACCCGCCGACTGATTCGGTTTGCCTCCCGACACCCGCCACGTCACTGCGGTGATCCCGTAACGCTCGGCCATCGGCCTGCTGACTTTCCTGATCTTCTCCCGCCCGAACTTGGGAATGATGCCGATACCCGCATCGCAGCTTGCCCAATGCCAGGCCTCGGCATTGTCCAGCTGCTCCAGACGAATAATGAAGCTGCGCGGCTGGCCATGCAGTTGGTAATCGATGATGTACAGCTGTGGGCTAGGCATCGCAGGGGCCTCCTCTTCTCCATGGATGACACCCTGATTGATCGGGGCATGGCCAGAAGATTCAAAAAAATTGTCGAACAATGGGTACCAGAGGCTATCGCAGCCTCGGTACGCAGAGCTTGGCCGGCACCCGGCAACCTGCCATGCCTAGGTTCCGAGCCGCCGATCACAGACTCTGCTCAATAGTTTTGCCGCGAACTGACCAGTGGCACCAAACACACGCCAGCAAAAGGTTGCGGCTCGGTGCCGTGCTGACCGTTTATCAGTTTCAACGCAACGTTTATTGCTGCCGGGAGCCAAAACTTCATGGAATAAGGGATTCGCCCTGGAGTTTGAATGAAGCCCGTCAAGCATCGCGCCACCATCATCTGCCGGCATGGCAAGCAAACCCATAAATGGTTGTGGGTAAGAAAGCCCAACGCCGCCTGGACCCTGCCTGGCGGCAAGATCGAGCCCGGCGAGACGCCGGTACAGGCAGCGGAGCGTGAATTGCTCGAGGAAACCGGGTTACAGGCCGAATCGCTGACCCTGTTGATGCGCCACGAAGCGGCAGAGCGTGTGCATTACGTGTTCGAGGCGGAGTTCGCCGATGCGCCGCACCCCAAGGCCCTGCATGAGATTGCCGATTGCCGGTTCGCCCATCTGGACCAGGTGCCGGTGCTCAAGGACGAGATCAAGCTGCTTATCCGCTCGTTGCTGGCCTGTGATCGCACTACGGCAGCATCAGTGAATCAGTAAGATCGCTTTTCTGCTCCTGTGCCAGTCCCTTCGTTGGCTTGCCCGCTCCCGCCTGTTCCAGCGTTCTTGAAGCATGTGCTGACCTGTCTTAGGCATGCACACTCCAATGACAGGCCTCCGCCTCGATCGGCATTTCGTCGATGGTATGGATCATCCCGCTCTCCAGAGCCTCCCGTGGCCCAAGTATCCGCGGGTAGGCCATCAGGTATCGCGGCACATCCAGCACCTCGGTCGCCCCCTCGGTCCGCTCGGCGACGATCTGTGCATACAGCCGCAGGTCATAGTCCAGGCTCATCGCATATTCGGCCATGCGTGAATGGTCCACCGAGCCATGCAAGGTCCAATGGAACGGGTGGAACAGAAACTTGCTGTGACTGCATGCCGTGCGCCGTTCCCCGGCCAGGAACAGGATGTTGCCCATGGACTCCACCGTGCCCAGGTTATGAGTATGCACCTCGACCGGTAATGCCCGCAGAAAGTTGTACAAGGTGAACCCGTAACTGCACTCGCCGCCCATGGTGGCGATGTTCAGTTGCAAGACCTCGGCCCCCTGTTGCAACGCCCGTGAACAGCTGTTGATCAGGTTGCCGCAAGTCGATGAATTGATCGGACCGGTGAAGTGGATGATATGTCTGGCCATGCTTGCCTCCAGTATCGGCAGGTCATTCCTTGGTCTTCTGCGCATCGCCGCCCTGCCCGGCCATCTGCCGGTACTGCTTGCGCAACGCATGCAGCTCGGCCGGATCCATGTCTTCAAGGTCCAGCAACGCCTTGTGCGCCTGTTGTGTGGTGCGCAGCAGTTCGTCGATCTTGATGTGCAGTTCGTCGTTGTCGCGGTTCTGGGTGTTCTGGATCAGGAACACCATGAGAAAGGTGATGATGGTGGTCGAGGTGTTGATCACCAGTTGCCAGGTGTCGTTGAAATCGAACAGTGGCCCGGTGGCTGCCCAGGTCAGAATCAGCAGGCAGGCGATGCCAAAGGTCAGCGGACGGCCGGCCCAGTTGGCCAGCCACTGGGAAAAACGGTCGAATTTCATCCTGGCGCCCTTCCTCGTAGCAGGTATGCGGTGGAAACGTCCGCAGCCGCAAAGTTCAACGCCGTATCGACCTTTCCCGTTGGTCAACCGCGCTGAACCCTGGCCGCTCTCACCAGTCGCACCTTCAGAGTGACCGAACAAGGACCCGGCAATGAGGAAGGCAGCGTGAGCGATATCCGCATCGGCATCTCCGGCTGGCGCTACGGCCCGTGGCGCAAAGATTTCTACCCGAAGGGCCTGCCCCAGGACGACGAACTGGCGTTCGCTTCGCGAGCGGTCAACAGCATTGAAATCAACGGCTCGTTCTACAGCCTGCAAACCCCCGAACGCTATCTGCGCTGGCGTGACGAAACGCCTGTCGGCTTCGTATTCGCGGTCAAGGCCCCGCGTTACATAACCCACGTGCGCCGGCTAAAGGACATCGAAGAACCTGTGGCCAATTTCTTCGCTTCCGGGCCGCTGCTGCTCGGCAAGAAACTAGGGCCGTTCCTGTGGCAGTTTCCACCGAACATGAAGTTCGACGAGGCCCGCTTCACCCGTTTTCTCGAACTGCTGCCGCACAGCCGCAAGGCCGCCCGCGAATGCGCACTAGGGTGTGCGCAGCACCTGAGGGACAACGGCGGTACCGACATCAAGGGCAATGCACGGCTGCGCCACGCCGTGGAAATCCGCAATGAAAGTTTCTTGTGCGAAGCTTTCATCAAGCTGCTGCGCAAGCACCAGGTGGCGCTGGTGGTGGCCGACAGTGCCGGGAAATGGCCTTATGTCGAGGACCTTACCGCCGACTTCGTTTACATGCGCCTGCATGGGGATGTCGAGCTGTACAGCAGTGGCTATACCGCGCAGGCGCTACGGCGCTGGAAGCAGCGCATCCAGCACTGGAGCGAGGGCCGCCAGGCCGTGGATGCCCAGTTGATCGTTCCAGGGCCGCCACCCCGGCGCACCACCCGTGACGTCTACTGCTATTTCGACAACGACCAGAAAGTCCACGCGCCTTATGATGCCAGGCGCCTGTTGCAGAAGCTGTCGCTGGACCATGAGCTGATGACCGAGCCTGGCGTGGTGCCGGAGGTGGCCCTGTGAACAGGACACTGCCAGCCCCACATTGCATCATCGACAAGGTCACCGCCGTGCATCGGCTGAATGTATTGACGTTGAACGTGCACAAGGGCTTCACCTTCTTCAACCGGCGCTTCATTCTGCCAGAGCTGCGCGAAGCCGTGCGCGCCACCGGCGCCGACCTTGTGTTCTTGCAGGAAGTGCACGGCAGCCACCAGCAGCATGCCCTGCGCCACCCGGCCTGGCCAGATACACCACAGTATGAGTTCCTGGCCGACAGCATGTGGCCGCAGTTCGCCTATGGCCGCAATGCCGTATACCCCCATGGTGACCATGGCAACGCGCTGTTGTCGAAATTCCCCATCAGCCGCTTCGACAACCTGGACGTCTCGGTGCAGGGAAACGAGCAGCGCGGCCTGTTGCATTGCCAGCTGGAGGTGCCCGGCCATGACCAGGTGCATGCGGTGTGCGTGCACCTGGGCCTGCGCGAGGCCCACCGGCAAAGCCAGGTGAGGCTGCTGCTGGACCTGCTCGACAACCTGCCGCCCAAGGCCCCGGTGATCGTTGCCGGCGATTTCAACGATTGGCGGCTGAAGGCCGATGCGGTGCTGAGCGAACACCTGGTAGAAGCCTTCGGCGAGCATTTCGGCACCCCGGCGCGCAGCTTTCCGGCGCGATTGCCGCTGTTGCGTCTGGACCGCATCTATCTGCGCAACGCCATGCCCGGGGTTGCCAGGGTGCTGTCGAAATACCCGTGGTCGCACCTTTCCGACCACGCCCCTTTGGCTGCGGAGATCAAGCTGTGAACCGACCCTGGGTAGACGGCAACCGCGTGCAGTTGCTGATCAACGGCGAGCAATACTACCCCCGCGTTTTCGAGGCCATGGCCCAGGCACGGGAGGAAATCCTGCTGGAGACTTTCATCATCTTCGATGACAAGGTCGGCCAGCAACTGCAGCAGGTACTGATCGATGCCGCCAACCGCGGCGTGCGTGTCGAAGTGGCCGTGGATGGCTACGGCACGGCCGACCTGCCTGCGCCGTTCATTGCGGCCATGACCGATGCCGGGGTCAACTTCCACGCTTTCGACCCGCAGCCGCGACTGGTGGGCATGCGTACCAACCTGTTCCGGCGCCTGCACCGCAAGATCGTTGTGGTCGACGGCGAGCGGGCATTCATCGGCGGTATCAACTACAGCGCCGACCACCTGGGCGATTTTGGTGCCATGGCCAAGCAGGACTATGCTGTCGAAGTCACCGGTCCTGTGGTGGCGCAGGTGCATGCCGCCAGCAAGCGCCTGATGTCGCCGGTGCTGCAGCCGCCCAGCGCAGTACGACCGCTGACCGAACCTGCCGGTACCTGCAGCGCCGTACTGGTCGAGCGCGACAACGGGGTGCGCAGTACCGACATCGAGGCCCACTACCTGCAGGCGTTTCGCAGTGCCCGGCAACGCATCGTGGTGGCCAATGCCTATTTCTTCCCGGGCTACCGGCTGTTGCGCGAACTGCGCAATGCGTCCCGACGTGGCGTGGAGGTGCAGCTGATCCTGCAGGGCCAACCGGACATGCGCTGGGTACGTGCGCTGTCGCGGCTGCTGTACAACTACCTGCTGCGCGACGGTGTGGTCATTCACGAATACTGCCAACGGCCCTTGCACGGCAAGGTGGCGCTGGTGGACGACCAATGGGCCACCGTAGGTTCCAGCAACCTGGACCCGTTGAGCCTGTCGCTCAACCTTGAAGCCAACCTGTTCATCCGTGATCGCGCCTTCAACCAGCAGCTCAACCAGCATCTGGAGGTGCTGGCCAGCGAACAATGCAAACCGGTCACCCTGGAGCGCATGGTCCGTGGCTACTGGTGGCGCGCGCCGCTTATCTTTTTGTGCTTCCACGTGATCCGTCAGTTCCCGCGGATTGCCGGCTGGTTCCCTGCGCACCGTCAGCGCTTGCGCTCGGTGCAGCCTGAGGCCGAGGCACAGGGTAACTATCACGAGGGCAAGACCTGATGGCGCGAAAACACTGGCAAACCTGGGGCCGAAGGCTGTTCACCCTGGCATTCCTGATCCTGATCCCTGCACTGCTGTACGTACTGGCGCGCAACCTGGACTGGAACGAGGTGCGCCAGTCGCTACTGGCCTACAAGCCAGGCACCCTGGCCATCGGCCTGGCGCTGGCCGCGTGCAGCTACCTGACGTTCGCCAGTTACGACCTGCTGGCGCGGGCTTACACCGGGCATCATCTACCGGCTCGCCAGGTTTTGCCGGTAGCCTTCGTGTGCTACGCCTTCAACCTCAATTTCACCACCTGGGTGGGGGGTGTTGCGTTGCGCTACCGGCTATACAGCCGCCTTGGCCTCGACACGGCAACCATCACGCGCATCCTCACCTTAGGCCTGTTGACCAACTGGACCGGCTACATGCTGCTGGCCGGCACAGTGTTCGCCTTGCGCCTGGTCGAGCTGCCGGCCAACTGGACGGTCGGCGCCAGCGGCCTGCAACTGATCGGCCTGGTATTGCTGGCGATTGTCGCAGGCTACCTGCTGGCCTGTGGTTTCGCCAAAAAGCGCACCTGGCGCTGGCGTGACCATGAGGTGACGCTGCCGTCACTGCGCCTGGCGCTGTGCCAGGTAGTGTTGGGTGCGAGCAACTGGGCCCTGATGGCTCTGCTGATCTTCTGGTTGCTGCCAGGCGAAGCCTTCTACCCGTCGATACTTGGCATCCTGCTGATCAGCTGTGTGGCCGGCGTGGTCGCACATATCCCGGCCGGGCTGGGTGTGCTGGAAGCGGTGTTCCTGGCACTGCTGCACGGGCAGCTTGCCCAGGGCACATTGGTGGCGGCCCTGCTGGGCTATCGCACGCTGTACTATCTGGTGCCGCTGTTGTTGGCGGTGCTTACCTACCTGATCCTGGAGAAACGCGCCAAGACCATGCGTCGGCGCGACAAGCCTGCCTAAACCTGGCAAGGGCCATTGGCCCGGAGGTGGCAAATGAATGTCGCTGTCTTGAAGTCGATGTTGATATTGATAGCCAGCCTGGTCAGCGGCCAGGCCCTGGCCGAAGCCTGCAACGTGTTTACCCGTTCCTCCAGCGAGGCGGTCAAGCCGGTGGAGCGGCACAGCTGCTACAGCTACAGCAACCTGCCCGCCGAAGCGATCAACTGGTCGTGCAGCAACGAGAGCAAGGACATGCTCAACAGCGAAAAGCACAAGGTCGCCCGTTGCGCGGATGGCAGCGTTGGCAGTTGCATCGCACCATTGACCCAGGAGGCATTGGCCAATCCCAAGGCCTCCGGCGGTGACGAGCCGGCGTTGCCCAAGGATGCACGGGTGATCACCTACTACTACGACACCCCCAGCCTGGGCCAGGCCCGCGCCGATTGCGAGCGCAGCAACGGCATTTGGCAGACTCACTGAACCGACCGTTTTGCCTGGCCTGCCCTATCGCCGGCAAGAACAGCCATCCGAGACGGCAGGATCAGACATCAGGGTGAAATCGGGTCACTGGCCGGGAAAGTCTCATCCAGCGCATTGTCCACCGCGCTTTCCCCAGGTTTTTCGCCACAGTGGCAATCCGGCATCCGGCACGGCTCGCCATTGCGATGCCCGCTGGCACAGGCCTCGCAACAATACACCTTGCCTTCAAGCTGCAAGGCATTGGCATCCACGGTGCAGGAACAATGTGCACAGGCACAACGCAGCTCGTTCATGGCTTGCTCTCCTCGTTATCGATCACATCATCGGTCCACGGTTCGCCATCCAGCGGCGCGGAGCATCAGGTGGCTTCATTCGGTCGACTGCGCCTGCTGGTGGAAGATTCAGAGTTTTTTTGAACTACCCTCCGGGCAGCTGCCTCCCACTTTAGAGACTTCGAACCGCCCGGAGCCCGTCATGGCCAAGCCCCTGCAGGAATATGCGCGCAAGCGCGACTTCAACGCCACGCCCGAGCCCAGCGGCAAGCGCAGCCGTGGCAAGCGGGCCCACGCGCTGCAGTTCTGCATCCAGAAGCACGACGCCAGCCACCTGCACTACGACTTCCGCCTGGAACTCGATGGCACGCTGAAAAGCTGGGCCATCCCCAAAGGGCCGTCGCTGGACCCCAAGGTGCGCCGCCTGGCCGTGCACGTGGAGGACCACCCGCTGGACTACGCCGACTTCGAAGGCCATATCCCGGAAGGCCATTACGGCGCAGGCGACGTGATCGTCTGGGACCGGGGCATCTGGGAGCCAGAAGGCGATGCGCATGAAGCCTATGCCAAGGGTAAATTGCGTTTCCGCCTGCAAGGCGAAAAGCTAGGCGGCGTTTGGAACCTCTTCCGCACCCACCTGGCCGGCAAGAAGGAACAGTGGATGCTGGTCAAGTCTCACGATGCCCAGGCGCGTAGCGAAGCCGACTACAGCATCGTCGAGGCCCGACCCGACAGCGTGCTCAGCGACCGCACCTTGTTGCCGCGCAAGGCGCCAGCGAAAAAGGCCGCCGCACCGCGTCGCAAACGCGCGAGCAAAGGCCAGGCGGCACCACTGCCTGCGCAGCTGCAACCACAGTTGGCGACCCTGGTCGATTCCCCACCCAGCGGCGATTGGCGCTACGAGGTCAAGTTCGACGGTTATCGCATCCTTGCCCGCATCGACGGTAATGACGTTCGCCTGTTCACCCGCAACGGCCATGACTGGAGCAGCAAGATGCCCAGGCAGGTCGCCGCCTTGCGAGCGCTGGGCATCGATTCGGGCTGGCTTGATGGCGAGGTGGTGGTGGCCGGCGAGAACGGCGTGGCGGACTTCCAGGCATTACAGAACGCTTTCGACACCGAGCATGACGAGCGCATCACCTATTACCTGTTCGACCTGCCCTTCCTCGGCGGCCAGGACCTGTGTCAGTTACCGCTACAGGACCGGCGCAGCACCTTGCAGCGCTTGCTGGAGCACAACGAATCGGACGTACTGAAGTACTCTGCCGACTTCGATCAGCCTGTCGAATCCCTGCTCGACAGCGCCTGCCAGCTGCAACTCGAAGGCCTGATCGGCAAGCGCGCCGACAGCCCCTACAGCGGCCGCCGCAGCCCCGACTGGATCAAACTCAAGTGCAAGCAGCGCCAGGAGTTCGTGATCGTCGGCTACACCGACCCCAAAGGCAGCCGCAGCGGTTTCGGTGCGCTGCTGCTGGCCTTGCACGACAACGACAGCGGCGAGTTGCGCTACGCCGGCAAGGTCGGCACCGGCTTCAGCGCCACCACCCTGGCCAGCATCCATGCCCGGCTGAAACCGTTGGAAATCGCCAGGCCGGCCCTGCCCAAGCCACCCACCGGAGCCGAAGCCCGGGGCGTGCACTGGCTGAAACCGCAACTGCTGGCCGAAGTCGCCTATGCCCAGATGACCCGTGACGGCATCGTGCGCCACTCGGTATTCCACGGCCTGCGTGATGACAAACCGGCTACCGCCATCGACCTGGAGCACGCCATGCCCGCCAATACCCTGCCCAAGCACAAGCAGGCCAAAGCTCCCGAGACTTTGGGAGAACTGCACCTTACCCACCCCGAGCGGGTGATCGACGCCACCAGCGGCGTTACCAAACGCGAGGTCGCCGAGTACTACGCCGCAGTCAGCCAGTGGATCCTGCCCCAGCTAAAGGGCCGACCCGTGGCGCTGGTGCGCGCGCCGGATGGCCTGGCCGGCGAGCTGTTCTTCCAGAAAAACGCCGGGCAACTGCATCTGCCCAGCGTGCTCAGCTATGACAAGGCCGAGGCCGGCCAGGCGGCGATGGTCATCAACCGCGCCGACACGCTGCTGGGTGCGGTGCAGATGAACATGCTGGAACTGCACACCTGGAACGCCACTGACAAGGACTTCGACAAGCCCGACCGCTTCGTACTCGACCTCGACCCGGACCCGGCATTGCCGTGGAAAGCCATGCTTGAAGCCACCCAGCTGGCCCTGACGCTGCTGGATGAGCTGGGCTTGAAGGTGTTTATCAAGACCAGTGGCGGCAAAGGCATGCACCTGGTCGTGCCGCTGACCCGGCGAGCCAGGTGGGACGAGGTCAAGGCCTTTAGCCACGCCATCGTCAATTACCTGGCCAGGCTGTTCCCCGACCGGCTAAGTGCCGTGTCCGGGCCAAGGAACCGGGTCGGGCGCATCTTCATCGACTACCTGCGCAACGGCAAAGGCGCCACCACAGCCTGCGCGTACACCCTGCGCGCCCGCGAAGGCCTGCCGGTGTCCGTGCCAATCTGGCGCGAGGAACTGCCGCAACTCAAGGGCGCCAACCAGTGGAACATCGGCAACGTGCTCGAACGCCTGAGCGACGTGGACGACCCCTGGGCCGACTATGGCAACACCAGGCAGTCGATCACCGTGGGCATGCGCAAGCAGCTGGGAAAGCACATAGCTCATTGAACTACAGGGTACTGCACAGGGCTTGAATGCTGTGGTGGTCCCTGGGGAGGTGGCTTGCCGGCGATGAAGCCCTTGATAGCAATATCACGACGCCTTGCGCGTCTTCTTCGCCGGTTTCTTGCCACCCAGGCTGCGTTTTAGCAGTTCGGTAAGGTCGATGATATCCGCCCCCTTTTCGGCCTCTGCACTACCGCCCTTCTCCACAGTACTGATCTTGCCTTTGCGGGCCTTCTCTTCCACCAGGTCCATGATGGTCTGGCGGAAAGCATCCCGGTAATCCTTCGGTTCCCACGACCCGCTCATGTCTTCCACCAGCCGCTTGGCCATGTCCAGCTCGCGCTTGTCCACCTTGGCCTCGGTCACACTGCTGTCCAGCTCCAGCGTCTCGAGCCCGCGCACTTCTTCAGGCCAGCGCAACGTGATCATTACCAGCGCGTCGTCCAGCGGCCGCAGCAGTGCAAGGTGCTGGCGGGTGTGCAGCACCACCGTGGCCAGCGCCACCTTGGCAGTCTTGGCCAGGGTTTCGCGCAGCAAGGCGTACACCTTGCCGCCGCGGCGGTCGGGGGTAAGGTAGTACGGCGTGTCAAAGTACTGCAGCGGGATCTCGCCAGCCTCGACGAAGGAAAAGATGTCGATCGTCTGGGTCGCCTCGGGCCGTGCCTTGCGGATTTCCTCTTCGCTGATCACCACGTAGCGGCCCTTCTCGAACTCAACGCCCTTGACGATGTTGTCCTTGTCGATTTCCTTGCCGGTGACCTTGTTCACCCGCTTGTAGCCCACCGGTTCCATGCTGCGCTTGTCGAGCCAGTCGAAATCGACCCGTTCGGTGCGCACCGCGGTATTGAGCGCCACGGGGATGTGCACGAGGCCGAAACTGATGGCGCCTTTCCAGATTGCCCGAGCCATGCGAGGTGCTCCCAGGTTGCCTGCCAATACCTGAATCGACTGCAACGGGCGGCGAAGGTTTAGCCGCCCCGCCCTATGGCAGCGGGTTGCCACCCGTTACGCCGAACACCTCACCGGTGATATAGCTGGACTCCTGGCTGGCCAGCAGCACATACACCGGCGCACATTCGGCGGGCTGCCCCGGGCGCTTCATGGGCGTTTGCGCACCAAAGTCGGGGATTTTCTCCGGTGGTTGGCCACCACTGGGCTGCAGCACGGTCCAGATGGGCCCCGGGGCCACGGCGTTGACGCGGATACCGCGCTCGATCACCTGCTTGGCCAAGGCCTTGGTGAAGGCGACGATAGCAGCCTTGGTGGTGGCATAGTCGAGCAAGGTGGCCGAAGGCTGATAGGACTGGATCGAGGCGGTATTGATGATGGTCGCCCCCGCCGGCATCAGCGGCACGGCCGCCTGGCACAGCCAGAACAGCGCATAGACGTTGGTTTTCAGGGTGTGGTCGAACTGCTCGTGGCTGACCTGGCTGATGTCCTTGCGCGCTTCCTGCTTGCCGGCGATATTGACCAGGATGTCCAGGCCGCCAAGCTGCTCGTGGGCCTGGTCGACCAGGTCCTTGCAGAACTGCTCGTCCTTCAGGTCACCGGCAATGGCCACCACCTTGCGGCCTTCGGCTTCGATCAGCTTGATGACTTCGCGGGCATCGGGTTGTTCGATGGGCAGATAGTTGAGGGCAATGTCGGCCCCCTCGCGGGCGAAGGCGATGGCCACGGCCCGGCCGATGCCCGAGTCAGCACCAGTGATCAGCGCCTTGCGCCCTGCCAGGCGGCCAAAGCCCTTGTAGGTGTTTTCGCCGTGGTCTGGCTCGGGCTGCATGTTGGCGTCCAGCCCCGGTGCTGGCTGGCCTTGGGCCGGGAACGGAGGGTGTGGGTACTGGGTCAGCGGGTTCTGCATGCTGAATTGGTCGTGGGGTTTGTTGGGCATGGGGACCACTCCTCTGGTGAAACCGGTATTGGCCCATTCGCGGGCGTGCCCGCTCCCACAGGTATTGAAGCTGGTGGTAGTCCTGTGGGAGCGGGCAAGCCCGCGAAGGCCGCTCTACCGATTTCGAGGTAAACCGCCATCGATGGTTTTTTCCGACTGGCCCATACACCGACCAGCGGTCGATACGTCACTCAAAGCGACTAGTTCCGTACCTCAACTGCGTCGACATCCGGTGCGTCCGGTGCATCTGGCGCGTCGTCAACATCCGCCCTTGCAGCGTCTCTGGCTGCATTGGCAGCGACTTTGGCTGCGTCCCTGGCGGCATCTGCCGTAGCCCTGGCAGCATCTCTGGCTGCATCAGCTTCGTTCCGGGCTGCGTCGCGGGCGGCATCTGCCGCGTCCCTGGCAGCGTCTCTGGCTTCATCTGCGCCGGCTACGCCAGCAGCTTTTGCAGCGTCGCGGGCTGCATCCGCCTCGGCTCTGGCAGCGTCTCTGGCGGCATCTGCAGTAGCTTTTGCCGCATCCCGGGCGGCATCTGCCTCAGCCCTTGCAGCGTCTCTGGCTGCATCAGCATCGTCCCGGGCTGCGTCCCTGGCGGCATCTGCCGTATCGTTGTCGTTGTCGTTGTCATGCGCATCACCAGGGCCTCTGCCGGCCATGCCACCATGGTCACCATCGCCGGCCCCCGGGCCGCCATGACCACCATGACCGCCACCGCTATCACCACCGTGGCCACTGCCTCCGCCTCCGCTGCCACCACCGTGACCGCCACCGCCCCCAGAGCCACCGCTGCCGCCGCCGTGACCACCGCCGCCTCCAGAGCCACCGCCGCCACTACCGTGGCCGCCACCGCCCCCAGAACCACCGCTGCCACCACCGTGACCGCCGCCACCTCCAGAACCACCGCCGCTGCCGCCGTGACCACCGCCGCCGCCGCTGCCACCGTCTTTGGCATACACGCTGGAGAAACTACCGATGTAGTCGGGCACCAGGACGGTCGATGCCGACAGGACGCCACCAATTGCCAATGCCAACAAACATTTCTTGAGCAACATGATGCACCTCCGCTTGGAGTTGCGTCGTCATCTCCGTATCGAACGCACTGACCAATGAGTTCGCAACCGCCCATGGAGCGGCCAGCCAACCGGCGCGGTCATAGATGTGCAGCATCAACAAGCGGCTGCGGTTTTCGCAAGATCCTTCAGAGCCAGTCAGCATAGTTGTGTGGGAAATATTCCCACATATTAAGACTAGTCCCGTATGCCCGAGTTCCAAGGACCGAATATCAGAACCAAGGTACCTTTCAAGACATGACCCGGCGATGGTTTGTCCAGCGGTTACAAGTGGCTGAACAGCAACCGCCTGAAAGATTCGGCCGCCAGGTGCACCTGCACCGCCCAATCCTGTGCCGCGTCACTGCCGGCATCATCGGAAATGTACTTCAGGCACACGAACGGGATGCCTTCGCTTCGCGCGATCAGCGCCAGCACGTAGGCTTCCATGTCGACCACGTCATAAGGTGCATCGCCATGGTTTACCTCGAAGCTGTCGCCACTGCCGCAGGTTTCCAGGGCCAGACCGGGAATCTGTGCCCCATGCTCCACCACTACCGGGATATCCGACAAGGGCGTCTGGTAGCGGGCGAAGCCCAGCGGTGTCACGTCCATGTCGCGCTGCACGAAGCGGGTGCAGCACACCACTTCGCCCTTGCCATGGCGCTGGCTGCCGGCCGAGCCGAGGTTGACGATCAGCCTGGGCCTGCGCGCGGCAATGGCCTTGGTCAGGGCGATGGCGGCATTGACCTTGCCGATGCCGGTGAACACGGTGTTGACGTCAGCGAATACATCACCGGCTTCGGCTTCGAGGGCGAAGACAAACAGCGTGTCGTCCAGGGAAATGTCGGGGAATTGCTTGATCAGCATCATGGAGCAGATGGTTCCGAGTGGCTGCGAAAGGCGCAGCCATTTTCGGCTAACTCCGGCTAATTGCAAGCCCCGACGGCCACTACGGCTTGCAACGCCTGCGCCCTGCCCAGGCCGGCGGCGCGGGCCTGGGCCAGGCATTGCAGTTGCTGGTCGGCATGGGTGCCTTCGCGCAGCAGGTGTTGAGCATGGTAAAAGACGCGTTCGGCATCTGCGGTGTCGATTGGCAAGAGCTCCTGCAACTGGGCCAGCCAACCCTCGGCCGTAACCGGCCGTTGCTCATGCAGGCCGATGAACTCGCCTTGGCGCCCGTGACGCATGGCGCGCCAGTAGTTTTCCTGGGCGACCCAGCGCAGCTCGCGGTTGCTGGCTGCCAGGTCGTGCCGGGATGTGATGCTGTGCTCGACCAGGTGGCGAAACAACGCCGCGATACACAGCGCGTCCTCCAGTTGCGGGCAGCCATCGCAGATGCGCAGCTCGACCGTCGGGAAGCGCCGCGAAGGCCGGATCGCCCACCAGAAGTCACCGTCCACAGCCAGCGAACCAGTGCGTTGCAGCAAGGCGCGGTAGCGTTCGTAGGCGGCCCAGTCGGGCAAGGGCTCGGGCAACCCCATGTGCGGCCACTCTCCGCAAATCACCCGCCGGTAGCTCATGTAACCGGTATGCTGGCCCACCCACAGCGGGGATGACGTACTCAGCACCAGCAACAGGGGCAGCCAGCCCAGTACGCGGTTGATCACTTGCATTCGGTCGCAGCCTGGCGGTACGCCCACGTGCACATGCAGGCCGTTGAGCAGGCTGCGCCGCGCCACATGCCGGTAGTCCGCGAACAGTTGCCGGTAATGCGCCGGCGCAGCAGGTTTCTGCCGCAGCCAGGCGGCAGTGGGGTGGCTTGCCGCACCGTACAGGCCCATACCCTCTTCTGCCAGCGTTGTGCGCAGCCTCTGGCGGCTGTACTGGAAGAATTCGCGTGCCTCGGACAGGTTGGCGAACACCGGTGAGGCCACTTCGATCTGGCTGCGGAACATTTCCTGGGCAAAATACTGGCCCAACGCCTCCCGGCAACGCCCGATCACGGCTGGCGAAGGTGTGGCTGGCACCTGCCCGGTGCCCAGGTTCACCAGCAGGTATTCTTCCTCGATGCCGAACGTGCAGGAGCGGGCCATGCTGCCTCAGCTGTTGCGGGTAACTGTGAGCACCACCGCAGCGATGCGCTCGACCTGCTCGTACCCGGGTTCGTTCAGTTGCTCGCCAAACACGTCCGGGTCGATTTCCCGATACACCCAGGACCATTCCGGGCCTGCCAGGCGCAGGCGGATGGCTTCGAGCAAGGCGTCCCGGCCTTCGATTATCGCCACTCCGGTATACAACAGTAGCGAGCCCCCTGAGCCGAGCCGCTCGCAGGCTTGTTCGACGATCCGCAGCGAAAGCTGCGCGCCAAGCGAACCGCCGCCATGTCGATAGGTACGTTCGCTGGCATCGAGCATGTATGGCGGGTTGGCAACGATAAGGTCGAACAGCCCGATAATGCCACCGAGCAGGTCACTCGGTTCCACGGACACATTGCTCAGGCCTGCCAACGCCGCGTTGATCGCGGTGTAACGCAGCGCGAGCGGGTTGATATCCACGGCGCTGACCTGGGCATGAGGCGCCGCCCGGGCAATCAGCAAGGCGCCGACACCCGTGCCGCAACCGATATCCACGGCATGCTCGACGCGCTTTGGGGTGCGTTGCAGGTGATCATGTATGACCTGGGCGAACCGGTAACTGTCGGGGCCGAAAAACACCGCGTCGGATTGTTGGGTGGGGTACGCAGAGTGCACCAGCAGCAGGTCGTCGAGCGTGGACCAGCGCACGCTGCTGATCAGCAAATCACTGTGCTCCTCGAGTACCTGGGCCTGCCGCATCTGATCAAGCTCATCGGCAGAAACCAATGACGAACGGAACGGACGGTTCCAACCGAACACATCGCGCACTGTCCTGGCCTGCCCAGCTTCCGGGCGCGCATTCACGCGAGCATGGGTTGCCGGGGTGACGCAGGTGAAGCGGTAGCCGTCGGCGAGCAGGCGCCTGCCCAATTGCAGCAATGCCTGGTCAGCCTGGATCTGTTGCGGATCGAGCAGCATCAGCGGGTCATCTCCTGGATAAGGCCGGTAGCACGCAAGTAGCGCCGAGTGGCCAGCAAGCCTTCCGGTGTTGCATGGCGGTTACCGGCCATCGTGTCGATCAAGGTCTCGATATCGGCCTCCGGGGCAGGAGTCGCAAGCGCATCATCCGATTGCACTTGCACCTCCCAGCTGCCAGGCAGCACGCGGCGACCCCGGGCTTGCCAGCCTGCCGCGATCCAGTCGTGCCATAGTTGTTTTTCATACGCGGTGAACACGCCATGCATCGGTGCCGACGGGCCGTCGATGAGCGCCCACCAGCGGCTGTTGGCGGGAGCCTCACCACGGCGGATCCAGCCCTGCGCCTGCAGGGCCTGCAGAAACGCGGGCATGGCCCCGGGCTCGGCCAGCCATTGGTTGATGGTGCGCTTTTGCAAGCGGCAATGGTCGGAATGCATGAACTGGCCAAAATTGCGCTTGTACTCCAGTGCAGACAACAACTCGGATTCAAGATCGAAGCTGCTGATCAGGCTGGGTGTATCAAGCCCCAGGTCGTTCAAGCGGTACCCACTGCGCACCCGCTGGTAGAACCGGCCAGCGTCGTCGACCGGGCAGAGTTGGCGTAGCGCCTGGATGGACAGATGCGCATGCCCGCTGGCCGCGTTATCGATGGTCACGTGAAGCTGGAAATAATGGCCATCGATGCCCATTTCCGCTAGCTCATAGGTGGTAATCAGCAAATGCAACGGTGGCTGTTCATAGCCCAGGTTATAGCCGATCACTTCGGGAAGAAAATCATCGCCATGACGCCCCAATGCCAACTGCAAGGCGCCTTGCAGGTAACGCTGGTCGTCCAGTTCAGGCAAACCCAGGCAACCCAGCCGGCTCAACAACCGTTGGTAGATCAGCACATGGTTGCAGCGCGGATCACCGCCGCCCAGCTCCTCCATGTAGGTGCGAATCAGGCCGTGATAGCGCGGATCGCCCCAGTGTCGCAAGGTACTGTGCAGCCATGCTCCGTCCACTGCCTTGGTGGGCGCCACTTGTTGCAGGAACCACAAAGCCTGGGCGCGGTTGGCAAAATAGCGCCGCGGTGCGCCTTGGCGGCGTTGTTCGAGGTAACTGGCATAGGCTTCGGCTACCTGGCTTGCATGGCAAGCGCTCCAGGCTTGCAGCTGAGCAGGATCGGCAGGCAGGTCATCCGGCAAACGCTGCGCGCGTGCCAATTGTTCGCTCAGCCACGCTGTGCTCGTGGTGTCGTGGTCCACGAGCAACTTGTGGTAACGCTCCTTCAGGCTCGGCCCATTTGCCGAAGCCGGTATCACCGCGCCGGTCTTGCGGGTCATTACCGTCATGCCGTAGTCCTTGTCCGTTTTATTGGCTGGGTTTCTGGCCGGGCATCGGCTCAGGGTCTGGCGCAGGTTGTGGAGCAGGTCTGTCGTCGGGTTGCTGCATCTGCAGCGAGGGTTTGCTTTGGTCGGCATCCTTCGCCGGGTGGTCGTTGTCCCGGTCAAAACAGCCGCCCAGCAAGCCAAGCGTGCCCACCAGAGCTATCAGAGGGATCAATCGCATGGGGTTCTCCTTCTGTGCAAAATCGCAGTGCCCGATCACCCGGGCACTGCGTAGCCTCACTTACGAACGGCCGCCCTTGCGGCCCGATTCGCTGGTACGGCCACCACCGGATTGCTGGCCGCCCTTGCGCCCAGCTTCGGAGGCTTTTTCGCGGTCATTGGCAAAGTTGCCAGGGTTCTTGTTGCCACCCTGGCTGCCCTGCTGGTTGCCGGTGCGGCTGTTCTCTTTGTTGGCCATGGTCTTAAACCTCGTATGACTTCGGAATGCACGGCATTACCTGCCGTACACCTGTTGGGAGTTCGGCCATTTCGGTGGATTCGGTTTAATGCGAAGCGTTCGGACCAGTGGCATTAAATAAGCGACACCAGCATATTTGGCGCGCCTGTCAGTCGCGCGATGTGCTATCCAGGTGCGCGTGTCGCCTGCCCAGCCAACCTCCGGTCACGGCCCAGACCAAGGCAATCAGCGTACCGATCAGCATCGCCAGCTGGGGGTGCTCGCCCATCACGTCCAACCCCCGCTTGACCCAGCCGCTGAGCGCGTCGCCGCCGCGGTAGACCACAGTGTCGATGAAGTTCTTGGCCTTGTACTTGTCTTCGGCAGACAGCACGGTGAACAGCATCTCTCGCCCCGGCCGCACCAACGCATACTCACCGGCCCGGCGCACCACCATCACCACCACGAGCACCGCGAACACCGGGGCCAGTGCCAGCCACAGGAAACCGGCGGCCATCACCAGCGGAACCGCCACCAGCAGCACGCCCACCCCCAGCCGGCGGGCCAGGCGACCGGTGAGGAACACCTGGGTGAGGATGGCCAGGGCCTGTACCACGGTGTCGATCAGGCCGAACACCTGGGTTTGCCGAGTAGGCGCCGTGAAGGTTTCGCTGACGATGCGCGCCTGTTCGAAATACAGGAAGGTGCTGACACTGGCGAGCAACACCACGAACAGGGCAATGCCCAGCAGGTAGGGCGAGCGAAGTACGGCAGTGGCACCGGCAAACGGGTTGCCGCCCAATGGCCGGGACCCCGGCCGCTCGGCTTGGGTCGGCAGTGGATGGCGCGTTCGCCAGCATTGCAGAAACAGCGTCGCGCCGATGCTACCCAGCAGAAAAGCCCCGGCCAGCACCAGCAATCCAGCATGGCCTAGCGGCGCAACCAGCAGCGTGCCAAGGATGGGACCACTGAGCCCGCCCAGGCTGGCCCCGGCAGCCAGCAGGCCGAACAGGCGCTTGCCCTGCGCGGTAGAAAACAGGTCGGCGAGCACGCTCCAGGCCAGCGAGATGCTTAGCAAATTGAACACCGACAACCAGATATAGAAGGCTCGGGCCGTCCATGAGGCTTGCGGATAACGGGCAAACAGTACGGCGAACAGCAGCAGGTTGCTGGCGAAAAAGCCGTAGGTCCAGGGCAAAATGTGCCGCCGCTGCACCTTGGAGGCCAGCCAGCCAAACAACGGCAGGCACGCCAGGGTGGCGATGAAGGTGCCGGTGAACAGCCACTGCAGGTTGTCCACGCCGCCGGCAATGCCCATGGTTTCGCGCACTGGGCGCAACATGAAGTAGCCAGTGAACAACAGGTAGAACAGCAGCAGCCCGGCGACCACCGCTGGCTCTTCGCCGGGCTGGATGTTCAGCCCCTGGTCCAGGCGCCGCCGCCAGGCTGCCATGGTGTCAGGCAAACTGCTTGATCAGCGCCTGTTGCTGCGCCTGGGTCAGCAACGGCCCGAACCCGGCCTTGAGCTGGTCAAGTTGGCGCTCAGGCCGGCTGGTTGCGGGGATAACCGTGGTCACCGCCGGGTGGCTGATGGCGAACTTGAGAAACAGCTGCGCCCAGCTGCCGATACCCGCCTCTGCGGCCCAGCCGGGCAAGGCCTGGTCCTTTACCCGGGCGAACAGGCGGCCATCGTCGAATGCCCGGTTGATCAGCACGGCCACGCCCTTGTCCTGGCACAGCGGCAGCAGTTCGCGGGCGGCGTCGGGGGCATTGACCGAGTAGTTGATCTGGATGAAGTCCAGCGGTTCGCTGCGCACGATGCGGGCGACCTCGTCCTGGCCACTGTTCAGGTAATGGGTGATGCCGACATAGCGGGTCTTGCCCTGCTGCTTCAATTCGCGGGCATAGGGCAGCTGGGTCTGCCAGTCGCGCAGGTTGTGGATCTGCAGCAAGTCGACCTTGTCGGTACGCAGGCTCTTGAGGCTGCCGGCCCATTGCGCTTCGGCGTCTGCCCGGCTGTCGGCGGCGATCTTGGTGGCAATGAAGCACTGCCGGTGCCAGCCGCCCTCTTCCAGTAACTGGCCGAGAATGCTGTCGGCGCCGCCGTAGTTGGGCGAGGTGTCGATGACCCGGGCACCGCCTTCGAAGAACGCCTTCAGTACAACTTTCAGCTGCTGGTACTGGGCCGAGCCGGCTTCCACTTCAAAACTGCCGGAGGTACCGGCACCGATCACCGGCAGCGCTTCACCGGTGGTCGGCACTTTGCGGGTCAGCAAACCCACCGGGGCAGCGGCGTGCAACCAGGGGCTGGCGGCCAGCAAGCCCAAGGTGGCACCCGCGCGCAGGACGTCACGACGTGCATACATGGAAAAGCTCCCGTCATGAAGCGGAAACTTTCAAGGCTAGCTGCTGTGCTCCGCTGTAGCCGGTGTTTCTGTATCTGGATGTTTAGCGGTCAGGCCTGCAGCAGGTGGCTCAGGTCGGCACCGGCCTCGTTCATGGGTGGGCACCAGTAGTAACCACCGGTCAGTGGCCGGCTGAAGCGGTACAGGCCGTCGATGATGCCGTCCTCCAGGCCGCTCATGCGCCGCAGCTGCACTTCGAACGCATCGAAGCTGTAGCCCAGGGCCACGAAGGCCAGGCCTGCGCCACGGTGGTCTGCCCAGGCTACCGAGCGACGGACGATGAACGCTTCTGGGTCGAAGCTTTCCTGGGCCGTTCGCTTGACATGGGCGGACTCAGGGGCATCGTCGAGTTCTTCGTTGTCGCTCAGGCGGCGCCCGATGATGTTGTCCTGGTCGTCCTGGGGCAGCGACTTGAAGTACTCCAGGTCGTGCTTCCACAGCTGGAACGCGGCAAAGCTGGAACCGTCAGCGGCAATGGCCGCCTGCACGGCCTTTTCGTCCACCGGGTTTTCGGTCCCGTCTTCATAGCCGGTCAGGTCATGGCCGCCACGGTGCAGGAAACCGTCGACGCTATCGGCCAGGCGCAGGGCCGGTGCCAGCGCCAGCTCCAGGGCCTGGGCATGCAGCAGCAGGTCGCCGCGCTCGTTGCCACGCAGCCACAGCCACAAGGCGTGTTGGGTGCTGGGGTTCTCCACGGCAGCATCCAGCTGCGGAAAAGCGCGCAAGCCAGGTATTTCACGGCCCAGGGCCCTGGCCAGCGGGGCGCCAATACCCAGGATCAGCTGTTTGCCATCGACCTGCGGCAGCAAGGCATCCAGGGCGGCAGGCAGTGCCTCGGGCGATTGCAGGGTGAAGAACAGGTGACGGGCGTGGGCCGGCACCGGGGTGGCAAGCAGACCTTGCTGGAACGGCATGACAGGCTAATCCTCGGTTAAAACGGGAATGCTACTGCGCCCATAGGCCCACTGCAACGCGGCATGCAGCCTCGCTAGCCGCTGCGCTTGGTAACAAACGGTTACCAAGCGCTGGCGCTTTGCAATTAGCTATCAATCAGGGCCGACCTACACTCCTCGAGATCCTTCGCCCGAGAGACCGCTCATGACCGCCTCACCTTTGCTCACCGCCTTTCTGCCGCTGGCCCTGGGCATCATCATGCTCGGCCTCGGGTTATCGCTGACCTTGTCCGACTTCGCCCGCGTGGTGAAATACCCCAAGCCGGTGGTGGTAGGCCTGGTTTGCCAGATCCTGCTGTTGCCGCTGGTGTGCTTCCTGATCGCCAACGGTTTTGGCCTGGAGTCGGCCCTGGCAGTGGGGCTGATGCTGCTGGCCGCCTCGCCTGGCGGCACCACTGCCAACCTGTTCAGCCACCTGGCCCATGGCGATGTGGCGCTGAATATCACCCTGACGGCGGTCAACTCGCTGATCGCTATCCTGACCATGCCGCTGCTGGTGAACCTGTCGCTGAGCTGGTTCATGGCATCGGACCAGGCCATCCCGCTGCAGTTTGCCAAGGTGATGCAGGTGTTCGCCATCGTCCTGCTGCCGGTGGCGCTGGGCATGCTGATTCGCCGCTTCGCCCCCGCTTTCGCCGCACGCATGGAGAAGCCGATGAAACTGGTGGCCGCATTGTTCCTGGCGTTCACCATCGTCCTGGCCTTGGCCAAAGACTGGCAGACCGTGGTTGCGTACGCGCCGGTGGTGGGCCTGGCCGCGTTGCTGTTCAATCTGCTGAGCCTGGGCGTGGGCTATTGGGTGCCACGCCTGCTGAACATTCCCAAGCGCCAGGCGATTGCCATCGGCATGGAGATCGGCATCCACAACGGGACCTTGGCGATTGCCCTGGCGTTGAGCCCTTCGCTGCTGAACAACGCCACCATGGCGGTGCCGGCGGCGCTGTATAGCCTGATCATGTTCTTCACGGCGGCGGGGTTTGGCTGGTGGGTAAGCCGCGGGCATGTAGCGGCGCAGCCCAAGGGTGAAACAGTGAACTGAGGCAAGCACCCACAGGTCAGGTGCAAGCCCCTGTCACAACTGGCTGCGCTGACGCCGCAACTGCTGCTTCAGCACCTTCAACGGCGGTGCATAGAAAAAACCGAACGACACACTCCCCGTGCGCCCCTTCACCGCATGATGCAACCGGTGCGCACGGTGCAGACGCTTGAGGTAGCGGTTGACCGGTCGTGGCTTGCGTGGCCAGTGTCGGTGAAAGAAACCGTCGTGGGCCACGACATACAGTACGCCGTACGCCGCCACCCCGCCGCCCACCCACTGCAAGGGCGCATGCCCCCCCTTGCCCAGGGCCACCAGCACCGTGGCGATCAGCCCCAAGGCCACCAGATACAAATCATTTGTTTCGAGCATGCCCAGTTGCGGCTCATGGTGCGAGCGGTGCAGCCACCATCCCCAGCCATGCATGATGTACTTGTGAGCCAGCGTGCCAACGCCCTCCATGGCCACCAGGGTGCCGAACAGCACGGTTAGATTGAACAGCATGGAACGGTCCGGGTGATGGCAAAGGAAGGCGCAAGGGTACCGATTGCCCGTGTTTTTTTCCATGCAGGTGTGACCGATAGCAGGCCCGTTGCCGATCAAGCTATTGTCATGGTTTCGCCCTTGACCTGACCTGCCACGGGGCGTAAGGTCCGCGGCGCAATTTTGCATCCCTGACAGGAGACCTGCATTGGACAGTAGCCCCAGTTGCATGCGGCAGGCCCACGTGGCGCGCTAGTCCGGCAGTGTCCTGCACTGTCTGGCCGGCCTGGCAAGACAGTGGTTTCCAGTATTTCCCCTCTTCTTCCTCCCCCTTCGTGGTCCTGCGCATTTTCTGGTTTTTCAACCGCGCCAGCCGATGGCGTTCATGCGGGCATGTGCCCGTGGAAGAGGTTTGCTATGGATTGGAAAGTATTTCTGCTGCGTGTCAGCATCGCCCTGCTGCTGGGGGCGCTGATTGGCGCCGAACGTCAACTGCGCCAGCGCCTTACCGGGCTGCGCACCAATGCACTGGTCAGCACAGGTGCCTGCCTGTTCGTGCTGATGACCCAGGCGGTGCCAGGCATGGCGCCCACCGATGCGTCGCGTATCGCCGCATATGTGGTGTCGGGTATCGGCTTTCTTGGTGGCGGCGTGATCATGCGCGACGGGTTCAACGTACGTGGCCTGAACACCGCCGCCACTCTGTGGTGCACGGCTGCGGTCGGCGTGCTGTGTAGCCTGGGGCTGCTACTGGAAGCGACGCTGGGCAGCCTGGTGGTACTGTGCGCCAATATCCTGCTGCGCGACATTGCCCAGCGCCTGGACCGCCAGGAAGTGGTGCCGCCCAGTGAGGTGGAGCAACACTTCGAAGTGCGCATCGTTTGCCGAGCCGAGGACGAGATCCAGGTCCGCAGCCTGATGTTGCACAGCCTGGGCGACCCGCAGCTGCGCCTGCAGTCACTGCACAGCGAAGACCTGGCCAACCCCGCACGCCTGGAAGTACGCGCCGAACTGCTGGGCACCGCGCAGGCTCCGGCGCAACTGGAGCGGTTGGTCAGCCGGGTCAGCCTGGAGAAAGGCGTAAGCTCTGTGCGCTGGCAGTTGCAGCCGCAGGTGCTGACGGCAGACTAGGACGTACAATTTTAAAAGGACTGACTCATGCACATCCGCCCTACCCTTGAGCACGACATTCAATGGCTTCCGGACGTCGAGCGCTCGGCGGCCCAGGCCTTTACCGCCTGGCCGGCGCTGGCATGGCTGGCGCAGGGTGATGTGATGAACCGTGAGACACACCAGGCATTCGTCGACGCAGGCGGTAGCTGGGTGGCTGAGGCTCCGGATGGTCGTATTCTGGGGTTTGCATGTGCCCGGTTTGAGGACCAGGCGCTGCATCTTCATGAAGTTTCGGTGCGCCGGGAGGCCCAAGGGCAAGGTGTCGGCCGCAGGCTGCTGCAGCGGGTGGCTGATGCAGCGCGCCAGGCGGGGGCGCGGGAGCTGACCCTGACTACCTTTGCCGATGTGCCGTGGAATGCGCCGTTCTATGCGCGGCTTGGGTTCGAGGTGGTTGACGAGGGGCTGCTAAGTGCACGGCTGCGAGGCATTCTGGCCAGCGAGCTTGCCCATGGACTCACGGGGCGCTGCGCGATGCGCCTTTGTGTAGGGGCTTAGGCCGCAAGCCATGCGCAAACCCTGTGGAAGCCGGCTTGCCGGCGATCGGGTCGGTGCACACAACCGGGAAATCATTTTTCCACGCCCGCCACCAGACTCCCCGCCACACAATACCCATCCCGCCCCTGGCGCTTGGCCTGGTACAACGCCGCATCCGCCGCTGCCATCAGGCGTTCGGCCGTCACCCCCTCCCGTGCCAGGTCACCCACGGCAATCCCCGCACTGCACGACACCCGTCCCAGCGGGCTGCCCGCATGTTCCAGCAGTTGCCGACGCAACAGCTGCTGCACTTCCTGCACCAACAGCTCCGCCCCGCGGGTATCGGTATCGGGCAACAACAGTGTGAACTCCTCGCCCCCATAGCGCACAGCCAGATCGGCCGGCCGCTTCAATGCCTGTTTCAGCACCTCGGCGAAGCGCCGCAGGCACTGGTCACCCGCAGGGTGCCCGTAACGGTCGTTGTAGGCCTTGAAGTAGTCCAGGTCGAGCATTACCAGCGCCAACGGATAGCCCTGGCGCCGCGCCCGGCGCAACTCCGGCTCGAACACTGCATCCAGCCGCCGGCGGTTACCCAGGCCGGTCAGGCTGTCGGTCAGTGCCAGGGCTTTCAGGGTCTGGTGTGCCTGGTGCAGGGCCCGCTCGATGACAATACGCTCGCGCAACTGGCGTAGCACCACGCCCCCAAAGGCCGCCAGCCCCACCAGCAAAAGCAGCAATACCGATACCGACTTGATCGCATCTTGCCGCCAGGGCGCGACGATCGACTCCCGCGACAAGCCCGCCTCCACCACCAACGGGTAGCTGGACAGCGCGCGATAGCCATACAGCCGTGGCGTACCGTCCACTACCGCGACCGCCTCGGCTACCCCTTCCGTTGCATACGGCAGGTGGTTGCGGAAGATCTCACTGCTGCTCAGGCTGCGGCCCACCACCTGTTCGACGAACGGCCGCCGTACCAGGATGGTGCCATCACGCTTGGCCAGTACCAGTGCTCCACGTTCGTCGATCTTGAAGTCGCCGTAGTAACGCACGAACCACTCCACCTTGATGGTGCCCAGCAACACCCCGGCAAAGCTGCCATCGGCATATTCCAGGCGCCGTGAAATGGGGATGATCAGGTCGCCAGTGGAACGGCTGCGCACCACCGAGCCGATGTGCACCCCACGGTCGGTATGGTCGCGGTGGTAGATGAAGTAATCACGGTCGGCGTTGTTGGCGTTTGGCGGGACTACCGCCTGGTCGGTAACGATCCAGCTGCCATCCGGGCCATACACGAACAGCCCGTGCAACTGCGGCATGATGCGTTTCTGCTGGACCAGCAAGGTATGCAGGCGCGGCCGGTCGATATGCTCGAAACCGTCGCCTTCCAGGCGCTCGGCCAGCGCGGCAGTCATTGCATCCACCTGGCGTATGGCGTCTTCGGCATGCTGCGCCGTGGCTCGGGCCAGGTTGGTGACCATGTTCTCGGCATTGGTGAAGGCATGCCGGTAATCGCGCCAGATACGCCACCCTTCCACCACGACGAAGGCCAGCATCACCACCAGCATGAACGCCAGTACCTGACGGAACAGCGCCACGGCGCGGCCCTCGCCGGTTATCGCGAAAAGTCCGTCTTCATCCTGTTTCCTGGCTGCGCACATTGAATTCCCTGGCCATACCGCGTTCGCCGCCTTTCACTATAGTTCAACACCACCTGATCGAAGCCGACCAGGAAAAAGATTAAACCTTTGCCGCCCATGCCCCCTCAACCGTACGCGACACTGAGGTCGCGTACGGTTTAAGGAGTGAAGCATGAGCAGTCTCTTCATCAAGCGCGTCGGTTTTTCCATGGTGCTGGGCCTGGCATCGGTACACACACTGGCGGCGAGTTCCGATGACTTCGTCGAGGCGGCCACCGAAGCCGGCATTGCCGAAGTGGTCACCGGCAAGCTGGCTCTGCAAAAAAGCCAGAATACCGAGGTCAAGACTTTCGCCCAGCAGATGGTCACTGACCACACCCAGGCCAACCAGAAACTCGGCGACATCGCCCGCAAACTGGACATTTCCGTGCCCGATGAGGCGGCAATAACCGACAAGATCAAGAAAATGATCCTGGAATGGCGGGATGAGTCGTTTGACAAGTCCTACGTCAACAACCAGATCGATGCCCACCAAAAGGCCGTGGAGCTGTTCAAGGAGGAAGCGGCCTCGTCAGACAAGGCTGAGCTCAAGGCCTTTGCGAGCGAAACCCTGCCCAAGCTCGAACAGCATCTGGAGCACGCCAAGGCGCTTCAGGCCAAACACGGCAAGTGAGGCTCGCCATGAGTAACGATGCATTGAGAGCCGAAGTGCTGACCCGTCTGCTGCACGCGCACCCTCAGGGGCTGGGCAAGGAAGTGCTGGACAACTACCGCGGGGAAAAGGCGGTGGCCGGCATGCTCAAGACCTTGCAGGAGGCTGGATTGATCCAGGATGGCAGCGTGGCGGTAAGCAGCGATCACCAGATCAGCGTGAACTACCCGATCAAGCTTTCGGCTGCGGGTGTGGAGGCGGCAAGGCAAGCCGAGGTCTGAGCGCGCGTGCCCTTGCAGGAACAGCCTTGTGCTGCGAAAAGGCCCGTACCGACAGTGCATAGCGAGCGGTTGCCTGTACCGACCTCTTCGCAGCACACGGCCGCTCCTGCAAAGACCGCGTTTGTCTTTGGCTTACTGCGCCGCAGTTGCGGCAGACAACTGCGACTGGCACAGCTGCAATGCCTCGTCTCGCGCCTTGAGCTGCTCTTCAAGCTGCTGCAACTGGCGGGCCTGCTCTGTGCACAAGTCACGCCTGGCCTCCAGGCTCTGTGCCTGTACCTCCAGTTGCCGACGCATCTCCTCGCTGGCGCCCTGCGCCTGGGCCAGGATCGTGCGCAAGCCCTGGATCTGTGCATCGCGCTGTTCCAGCAATTCATCCTGCGCCCTGCAGGTGCTGGCGGCCTGGCGATGCTCGCCTAGCAAGCGCTCGTTGTCGCGGTGCAGGCGGGTCAACTCATCCTGCTTGACGATCATGCCCTGCTGCAATTGACGCACTTCCACTTGCAACTGTTGCAATTGCGCTTCGTGACGGCGTTGTTCCTGTTCACGCTGTTCGCGGCTGGCGTTGCGGTAGTGCTCCAGCGCGTCGCGGGCATGGCGGTGCTTGTCTTCCAGTGATTTTACCTGCTCGTCCTTGTCGGCCAGGCGCACCTGCAGCTCGCCCAGTGACTGGTTGAGACTGGCACTGCGCAACTGCTCGGCTTGCAGTGTGCTTTGGGTGGAAAGCAGTTTTTCCGATTCGCCAGCCAGTGCAGCTGCGTCGATCTGATGCTGCTGATGCGCCGCAGCCAATGCCTGCTGGGCAATCGCCAGCTGTGCTTCCAGTTGCTCGCGCTGTCGAGTGAAGGTGCTTTCGGCCTGTTCGATCTTCACGTCGGCTTCGTCCTGCAACTGGGTTGCCAGTTGCCCGACCATTCGGCTCAGCACGTCGCTCAGTGCAATACCGCCCTCGGAAGCCACAGGCTGCTGGCCGTTCAACTCTTTCAGGTAACGGTGAATCGTGGTCTTGGAACCGGTATTGCCCAGTTCGATACGTATGGCATCGATGCTGGGATTCTCGCCCCGGGCAATAAGCGCCTGACGCGCCTGCTGCACTACAACCTTGTTTATACCGCCCCGGGCCATGCTTGCTCCTACGATTTCGTACCGTGTTATGTACCATGTAATTACATACCAATTATGGATACAAGCACCTGTCCCTGTAAACGTTTACTGAGATGTAATAAACACGGCTTATCGCATGTGAGATGGGAAACGGGCTGTTTTAGCCCCGGGCAAATGTACCGGCCCTGCCTGTAACCGCCTTGTGCCAGTTACGCTTTGCCGCCACCATGGGCGTCCAGCACCCGATCACCGACAGAAAATGACCCTGGAAAACTACAAGGCAATTGCCGACAGCATCGCACTGCTGCTGTACCCACACGCAGAAGTCATCGTTCATGAACTGCGCAGCCAGACCGTCGTGCACATCGCCAACAATTTCTCCCAGCGCAAACTGGGCGATGACTCGGCGATCGATCAGGAACTGGGGGATCTGCTCAACGGTGCCAACCTGGGCCCCTACGAGAAGCTGAACTGGAATGGCCAGAAGATCCGTTCCATCAGTACCGTGCTGCGCAACCAGGACGGTGAAGCCGAGCACCTGCTGTGCATCAATCTGAATGTGTCAGTGCTGGAGCAGGCCCGCGCAGCGCTGGATGCGTTCTTCCAGATGAGCCGGCTGGTACCGCAACCAGATTCGCTGTTCCGCAACGACTGGCAGGAACGCATCAACACCTTCCTGCATGCCTGGCTGCAGGAGCGAAATCTGTCATTGCAGACGTTGCGGATAAAAGATAAGCGCAGCCTTGTGCAGGCACTGCATGCCGAGGGCGCGTTCGAGGGGCGCAGCGGCGCCGACTACGTCGCCAATGTGCTCAACATGGGCCGGGCCACAGTGTACAAGTACCTCAAGGAATTCCGGGCCTAGGCGCACCCTTTAGTCCACAACGCTGGCGACCAGTGTGGGGCGCCGACGGTTGGGCTCGCTCTCTTGTCACGAATGTATTAATAGTCTACGGTGGACTCATTTTCCATATCTAGACAGGAGTGCAGTCATGTCAGCCGCCACAGGTTCCCCCACCATTGTCGATGCCCATTACCTCGATGCGCTATACGAAGCGATCAAGGATGCCCATGTGGCGCTGCGCCCGGCCGTCGACATCACCCCGCTGACCTACAGTGCCCGGTTGTCGGCAATGAGCGGCTGCAATGTGCTGCTCAAGTGCGAACACCTGCAGCACACCGGCTCGTTCAAGTTTCGTGGGGCCAGCAACAAAATCCGTCTGTTGCCGGTCGATCAACACCAGCAGGGGGTGATTGCTGCCTCGTCCGGCAACCATGGGCAAGCGCTGGCGCTGGCGGGTAAGCGGGCTGGCGTACCCGTTACTGTTTACACCACCACTTCCGCCTCTGCGTACAAGGTGCAAGCCATGCGTGCACTGGACGCAGAAGTGATCTGCCTGCCCACCGACCCGCTGAGCGCAGAACTGGAGGCAGCCAGGCAGGCCAAGGCCCAGGGCAAACCGTTCGTGTCGCCCTACAACGACCCGCAAGTCATCGCGGGCCAGGGCACCATCGGCATCGAGCTGTTCGAGCAGGCGCCAGAGCTGGACGCCGTGTTCGTTGCCGTGGGCGGTGGCGGAATGATTGCCGGTATCGCTGCCGCCTTGCGGGTACTCAAACCTGGCACCGACATCATCGGTTGCTGGCCAGAAAATGACCCGGCCCTACAGCAGTCGCTCAAGGCCGGCAAAATCATCGATGTGGAAGCCACGGACACGCTGTCCGATGGCACGGCCGGCGGTGTCGAGCCTGGCAGCATCACCCTCCCGCTGTGCCAGGCACTGCTGACCGATACCGTGCTGGTCAGCGAGGCAGAAATCAGGGCCGCCATGCGCGATATCGCCAGCAGTGAACGCTGGATCATCGAAGGTGCCGCCGCCGTTGCGGTCGCCGGCATGCAAAAGCTTGCCGAGCGCTACCGCGACAAACGCGTCGCGGTAATCCTTTGTGGTCGCAATATCCTGCTGGACAAGTTCCTTGAGGCTGTCCAATGAAGGTCTTCAGCAAAGCACAGATCATCGCCAGCCTGGACCCGGAGGTGGCGGTACGCTGCCTGGAACAAGGCTTCATCGCCTACTCCGAGGGCAAGGCGCAAGTCCCGCCAGTCCAGGGCTTTGCCTTCCCTGGAGCCAACGGTGACTGCTGCGTGAAGTCAGCCTATATAGAGGGCAGCGCCACCTTCACGGTCAAGCTCTCTACCGGCTTCTATGACAACCCGTCCAAGGGCTTGCCCAGCAACGATGGTTTGATGCTGGTGCTGTCTGCACTCACCGGGCAACCGCTGGCCCTGCTGCAGGACGAGGGCTGGCTGACCTGTATGCGCACAGCCCTGGCCGGGCGTATCGCTGCGCGGTTGCTGGCACCGGCGCAGGTCACCGCCATTGGCATCCTGGGTACCGGCATGCAGGCGCGGATGCAGCTTGAACAGTTGGGCACGGTTACCGACTGCCGCCGGGTCGTTGTCTGGGGTCGCCATGACAGCGGGCTTGCCGCCTATAGCGCATTTGCCCGTGAGCTGGGTTACCAGGTGGGGACCACGCATGACCCCGCAGAGGTCGCCGCCGCGGCAAACCTGATCGTCTGCACGACCCCGTCCCGGCAGCAGCTGTTGCGCAACGAGTGGGTCCAGCCCGGCACGCACATCACCGCTGTCGGTGCCGATGCACCAGGCAAGCAGGAGCTGGAACCGGCGCTGGTGGCCAGGGCAGATCGCATCATCGTCGACTCGTTGGCCCAATGCAGCCAGTACGGCGAGGTTGCCCACGCCTTGAACAGCGGCCGGATCGACGCCAACCAGCTGATCGAACTGGGTACGCTGCTGGCTGGCCGCGCCAAGGGGCGTGAGCATGATGACCAGATCACCCTGGCGGACCTGACCGGTGTAGCCGTACAGGATGCGCAGATCTCAAGCTGCGCCCTGGCTGGGATGGCGGCCTGAGAGCACGCCGGCGTCAGGCAAAGCGTTGCACCTGCGCCGGCCTACGCTGCATCAGCATCTTACCGTTGCGTACCGACACCAGCGCATGCCCCTGGCTGCGCACCATCTCGTAATCGTCCGGCGCCGACAGCAGCAACAGGTTCGCCGGCCGCCCCACCTCGATGCCGTAGCGCTCGCCCAGGTTCAGGGTGCGGGCGCTGTTGTCGGTGATCAGGTCCAGGCAGCGCTGCAGGTCTTCGTAGCCAAGCATGTGGCAGATGTGCAGGCCAGCCTCGAGAATGCGCAGGATGTTGCCGTTGCCCAGTGGGTACCAAGGGTCGACGATGGAGTCCTGGCCAAAACACACGTTCATCCCGGCGCGATCGATCTCGGCCACGCGTGTGACGCCACGGCGTTTCGGGTAGTTGTCGAAACGCCCTTGCAGGTGAATGCTCTCGGTCGGGCAGGACACGAAATTGATACCCGACTGCTTGAGCAGGCGAAACAGCTTGTAGCAGTAAGCATTGTCGTATGAGCCCATGGCCACGGTATGGCTGGCTGTCACCCGGGCGCCCATGTCGCGCACCCGGGCCTCTTCGGCCAACACTTCGAGGAAGCGTGACTGCGGGTCGTCGGTCTCGTCGCAATGCACGTCCACCAGGCAACCGGTACGCTCGGCCAGGTCCATCAGAAACTTGACCGACGACACGCCCTGGTCACGGGTGTTCTCGAAATGCGGAATACCACCTACCACATCGGCACCAATGGCAACCGCTTCGCTCATGAGCGCCCGGCCATTGGCGTACGACTCGATACCCTCCTGGGGGAAGGCGACGATCTGCAGGTCCACCAGGTGGCGCACTTCGTCACGCACTTCGACCATGGCCTTGAGTGCGGTAAGGGTGGGATCGGTGACATCGACATGGGTGCGCACATGCTGGATGCCATGGTCCACCAACATACCGATGGTCTTTTTCGCGCGACTCTTGATGTCGTCGTGGGTGGTGATTGCCTTGCGCTCGGCCCAGCGCTCGATGCCTTCGAACAGGGTGCCGCTCATGTTCCACCTCGGCTCGCCAGCGGTCAGCGTGGCGTCCAGGTGGATGTGCGGTTCGATAAAGGGCGCCACCACCAGGTTCTGCCCGGCATCCAGGTCATCGGCAGCGCGAGGCGCCACTCCTTCGGCCTGGGGCACGATGGCGGCAATACGCTCGCCGCTCAGTTCGATGCGGAACAGGCCAGGCTTGCCGCGCAGGCGTGCGTTGATGATGTTCATGATGCTTCTCCCTGGGCTTTGCTGATGGCCCTACCAGCATAGTGGCCCAAGCCTTGTGGTATTTGCTACTGGCCCTATCGCCGGTGCAGGCAGCAAATCAAGCTCCGTCCAACCCCATCTGCCAGAAGTCCGCCTCCAGGCTGGACGCCTGGCCGAAAATCCCCACCAGTTCGGCAAACCGTTGCTCGGTCATGCTCCGCGCTGCCAGCTCGTCCAGATGCTTGCGCGCCGCGGTGGCGACCCCCTGGTAGCCCTCGCCGGCATACTCAGCGATCCATTCACGGTACGGGTGACTGCTCAAATCGCCAATGCGCTCGGACAGCGCCCGACCGATCTCGGCATAACCGATCACGCAAGGCGCTAGCGCCACATGCAGCTCCAGCAGGTCACCCGCGGCACCGCAGTCCAGCACATAGCGGGTATATGCAACCGTCGCCTGGTGCTCCGGCGCCGCCTCGATATCGGCCTGGGTCAGCCCCCAGCGTGCGCACAGGCGCAAGTGCAGCTCAGTTTCGTCCAGAATCGCCGCAAGCCCTATCTGCGCAGCGCGCGGATGTCCGCCGGGCGACGGCTCTTGTAGGCGGCCAGCACGGCTTTCTGCGGGCCGACGCGGTCGAGTTCGGCATGCAGGAAGGCCACAAAGTCCGGGCGTGTCGGCCGGTTCACTGCGTTGGCATGGACGAGTCTCGCTGCGGCGCCCCTTGGCGGCGCTCAGGTATACCCCAGGGCGCCGGTACTGTCACTACCCAATCAGTGGGCAATGGGTGACCCACTAGTGGGGACCTTCACCCATTTTTGACGCTACGGTATTTAACGCACATCAGGCACCACAAGGATTTGTTTGGAAAGGTATTCCTCGGATCTGGGTTGGCACAACCGTTGCTCTTGCCCCATAAACGGGCAAAACGCCATCGATAGCGTAAAGCCATAAGGCCGCGAGCGAGGCACAAGGCTATGAAAACATCTGCCATGATCCACCCTGCTAGGCACGCATTCCAGCTGTCCACCGTCATTACGCTGATGCTCGGCCTCGGGCTGGTCACGGCTACAGCCGCTCCCCTCGACGACAACAGCATGCCACCGCCGACCGACCCGTCAGCCTACACCGACCAGCCAGCCGACCCGACCCAGGCCTTGCTAGACCAGTTCAACATGCCGCCGGCCAACCAAGGTGCGCTAGAGCTGACCAATGGCGTGTACGGCGACCGCGACACGGTACGCGCCAACAACGTGCTGCCGCCGGCCTTGCAAACCGACAACAAATACCCCACCAATGGCAAGCCCAGCCCGCTGTTCGGAGCGCTGCCGTTTACCCAGCAGCTACTGCTGTTCGAGGAGTTCGGCACGGAAAAACTCGACCCCACGCTACCGCCGCCGGCCCTGACCTTCCCGGTGCCCACCCTGGGCGCGGCTCCGGCGCAGGACCCCAATGTGGTAGCTCGTAGCGGCCCCAGCGGCACGGCCCTGGAAGCCTTCCTCAAACAGCCGGGCCTGTACCCGTTCCCGACCCAGTATTCCAACGTGCTCGACCGCAACCCGTGGAAGGCGCAGATCGAGATGTTCCTCAACCGCAAGCCGGTCGGATCGCCGGCAGAGGGCCGGCCACCAGGAAAAGGCTGGTCGCACCAGCGCTGGAACGAGTTCTACCCGCAGGCGGGGTTCAAGACCGCCCAGGCCGGTGCGCGCATCAACCTCGGCCTGCGTGACCGCAAGCAACTGCACAACTATGCGGTTGGCGAGTTCGCCCCGGGCGGCCTGTACTACCAGACCTCCGACATCCCCACCACGTTGGGCACCACCAAGGGTATCGACACCCGCTTCCACCCGAAAATGCCACTGCAAAACCACAAGTCGCTGTGGACCTTCGACGGCACCTTCCCGCCCAAGCTGCTGATGGTACGCTACGGCCAGCCGATCCTGATGCGCCATTACAACGCCCTGCCGATCGACCCTTCGGCCAACAATGGCTTTGGTCTGCACACCCTCTCCACCCACGAACACAATGGCCATTCACCAGCCGAGAGCGACGGCTATGCCAACGCCTACTTCTTCCCTGGCCAGTATTACGATTACCGTTGGCCGTTGCAGTTGGCCGGCTACGACACCATCAACACCCGCGCCCAGGACCCGCGTGCGGCGTTCCCCTGCTCGCCGGGTGAAACCCTGTTCGTCAATGACGCCTCGCCAGGCCTGAAAACCTGCCAGAACGGCAGCATCAAGATTCGTGGCGACTGGCGCGAAACCATGAGCACCCACTGGTTCCACGACCACATGATGGATTTCACGGCGCAGAACGTCTACAAAGGCAACGCCACAATGATGAACTACTACAGCGCCCTGGACCGCGGCAACGAGGCCCTGCAGGATGGCGTCAACCTGCGCTTCCCCAGCGGTTCGGCGCTGCCGTGGGGTAACCGCGACTACGACGTCAACCTGGTGATCGCCGACAAGGCCTGGGATGCCAACGGCCAGCTGTGGTTCAACCCGTTCAACACCGACGGCTTCCTCGGTGACCAGATCCTGGTTAACTGGCAGTACCGGCCGACACTCAAGGTACGCGCGCGCAGCTACCGCTTCCGTATCCTCAACGGTTCGGTGTCGCGCTACTTCAAGTTCGCCGTGGTACGGGAAATTGCCGGCACCAGCGGCGAATTCAAAGGCCCGACCGGCTCCAACCTGTCGTATGCGCGGGTGCCGTTCCACATGATCGCCAACGACGGCAACATCATGGAGCACACCGTACCGTTCGACGGCACCATGGACCTCAACGGCGACGGCAACCTGCAGGACAATAACGGTATCCTGCCGCTGCAAGGTATCGCCGAGCGCTACGACATCATCATCAACTTCGCCAAGCACGGCATCAAGGTCGGCGACAAGCTGTACTTCGTCAACCTGGAGGAGCACCAGAGCGGCAAGGGCCCGGAAGGCGCCATCGCGCTGGCCGACGTGCTGGCGGAAAAATACAAGCCAGTGATCAAGTTCACCAGCAAAGGCCCTCGCTGGGAAAACGGCGACCCGGCGATCGGCAGGTTCCTGCAGCTTGTGGTACAGCCCTACAGCGGCCAGGACTTGAGTATGAACCCGACAGCCTATGAGCCCGCCAAACCAGGCAAGGCCGCAGGCCTGAAGATGCTACCGCTGCCGATTGACCGCAACTCTGCCACCGACCAGGCCAAACTCCAGGCTGCCCGCCACCGCGAGTTCATCTTCGGTCGCTCCGACGGTACCGACACCCAGCCCTGGACTATCAAGACCGATGGCGGCTTTGGCTACAGCATGGACCCACGGCGCATCAACGCGGCGCCACAGCTGGCCCAGCAGTCCACCGACGGTGGTTTCAGCGGTGACGGCACCCTGGAAGTGTGGAAAATCGTCAACGGCGGCAATGGCTGGAGCCACCCGGTGCATGTGCACTTCGAGGAAGGCGTGGTCCTGAGCCGCGACGGCAAGGCCCCGCCGGAATGGGAAAAATGGGCGCGCAAGGACGTGTTCCGCATCGGGCCGGATATCGATTCGTCGGAAGAGGTAGAAGTCGCCATCCGCTTCCGCGAATTTGCCGGTACCTACATGGAGCACTGCCACAACACCCAGCATGAAGATACATCAATGCTGCTGCGCTGGGACCTGGAACACCCGGGCCAGTTCCAGGTGATGCCGACCCCTCTGCCGGGCTGGGATGGCGTGGAGTACGTGGCCTCGGTTGGCCTGCCGACCTTCCGCACCAAAGACCCTGATGACGACGACCCGACCAACAAACCGCCGGTCGCGGCCAACGACAGCGCGGCAACCACGGCCGGCAAGCCAATCACCCTTAACGTGCTGGCCAACGACAGCGACCCGGAAGGCAACCTGCCGCTGACCGTCGTCAGCCTCACCCAGCCGGACTCCGGCCAGGGTAGTACCAGCACCAATGGCACCACGGTGATCTACACCCCGCCGGCCACGGTCCCCACGCCGTTCACCGCCACCTTCAACTACACGGCACGTGACGCCAAGGGCGCCGAATCGGTAGCGCCGGCCACGGTCAACATCGCGGTAGGCCCAGCGGTGGCGGTCGATCAGATCCAGGTCACCAGTGCCACGGTGCAGGTGCTCAGCGGCAACCGCTTCACCTGGGAAGTCGCAGGCACTACCTCGGTGGCCACGGGCAACAGCATCACTGTGACCGCGGCCACCACCGGCGGCCCGGTGAACCTGGGCAACGCCACAATGACTGCAACGGGCAGCGGCGCCAGTTGGCGGTTGGTGGCAACCACCACCGGCTACGGCCCGGCCACGCCGGCGACAGTGACCGTGAAATCGGCGCTGGGGCAGAGCGTGACCGCGCCAGTCAGATACAAGTGAGGGTAAAGCGGGGGCCGCTGTGCGGCCCATCGCCGGCAAGCCAGCTCCCACCTCGACCGGCATCGGCTCCGAGCCTTGTGCTCTCTCCCACAGGGCCCCTACTAATTCATCGACGAGGACCGCATCATGTCCGGCTCATGGCGTTTTTTGCTGGTGCTCTCGCTGTTTGCCGCCAGCATCCCGTTCTGGCCGTTGCAACCGCAACAACCCGTAGCCGAGGAAGCTGCAACCCCTTGGGGCGCCGACTATTTCCCCAACATCCCCCTGCTCACCCAGGATGGTGAAAAAGTGCTTTTTTTTGATGATCTGATCAAGGACAAGGTGGTCGCCATCAACTTCATCTTTACCGGCTGCTCCGACTCCTGCCCAGTGGAAACCGCCCGCCTGCGTCAGGTGCAGAAGATCCTCGGTGATCGGGTCGGCAAGGATATCTTCCTCTATTCCATCAGCATCGACCCCTACAACGACACCCCTGACACCCTCAAGCGCTACGCCGAAAAGTTCGGCATCGGCCCTGGCTGGACGCTGCTCACCGGCGAGCCGGCCGATATCGAGCAATTGCGTCGCAGCCTCGGCCTGTACATCGAAGGCCTGGAAAACGGCCGCTCCAAGGACCACAACCTGAGCCTGATCATCGGCAACCAGGCCACCGGCCGCTGGATGAAGGCCTCGCCCTTTGAAAGCCCGTACATCCTTGCCGACCGCCTGGGCAACAGCCTGCACAACTGGAAACAGGCCAGCGCCATGACCAACGACTACGTTCAGGCTCCCGAGGTACGCGCCCCCAGCAGTGGCGAGCAGCTCTTCCGCACACGCTGCTCGTCTTGTCACACGCTGGGCAATAGCGAGCCAGGGCAACCCGGCATCGGCCCCGACCTGCTGGGTGTGACCCGCCAACGTGACGCCAACTGGCTGACCCGCTGGCTGAAGGAGCCCGACCAGATGCTGGCACAGAAAGACCCCCTGGCCATGCTGCTGTACGAACAGTACAACCGCCTGGCCATGCCCAACATGCGCCTGGGTGACGCCGAAGTCAGCGCGCTGCTGAGCTACATGGAGGAAGAAACCGCGCGCCTGCAGACGCCCCTGGCAGAGAAGGGAAATCCTTAAAGGCAACATGCCAGCACATCATGCCGAAAGCCCCACTGACACTACAGCCGGGACAGGCAATCCAATTCGGTTTATCGTGTGCCCATTACCCACCGATGCCCGCACCATGACCGACATCGAGCGCTACCTCCGCGCCGCCACCCGTGACAACACCCGGCGCAGCTACCAGGCCGCCATCGAGCATTTCGAAACCCACTGGGGCGGCTTTCTACCGGCCACGGCTGAGAGCATCGCCCGCTACCTGGCCGACAACGCCGACCAACATGCGGTCAGTACGCTGCGCCTGCGCCTGGCCGCACTCAGCCAATGGCACGTCGCCCAAGGTTTCCCCGACCCGACCAAGACGCCGCTGGTGCGCCAGGTGCTACGCGGCATCCGCACCCTGCACCCGACACCACCCAGGCAAGCCGCCCCCCTGTTGCTGCAGCACCTGCAAACTGCAGTGGAATGTTTCGAACAAGAAGCCCGCCAGGCCCGTGAACACCATGACCTGGCCACCCTGCGCCGGGCGCGCCGCGACGCGGCCTTGCTGTTGCTGGGCTTCTGGCGCGGCTTTCGTGGTGATGAACTGGCACGCCTGCGCGTCGAGCACATCCAGGCCGAAGCCGGTGTCGGCATCACTCTGTTCGTACCGCGCAGCAAGGGCGACCGCGAAGCCTTGGGCGTGCAACACCGAACCCCGGCCCTCAAGGCCTTGTGCCCGGTCACGGCCTACCTGCAATGGCTGGAAGTCGCCGGCATAGCCCATGGGCCAGTGTTCCGCAAGCTCGACCGCTGGGGCAACCTCAGCGATGCCGCGCTCAACAGCAACAGCCTGGTCAGCCTGCTGCGGCGCATGCTGGAGCGCGCCGGAGTACCCGCAGCGCTGTATACCGGCCACTCGCTGCGCCGTGGCTTTGCCACCTGGGCCACTGCCAACGGTTGGGAGTTGAAGTCACTGATGAGCTACGTGGGCTGGAAAGACGCCAAGTCGGCGTTACGCTACATCGACGCGGCGCAGCGTTTTGGCGAACTGGCCGTACTACAGGCCAGCCAGGCTCAACCGCTTATTCCTTGAAACTGTGCCGGGTGATGCCACCGATCTTCGGGCTGATGGCATACAGGTCGCCAGCGTCGGGGTAATGGTGAAGGTCTTCGGCACTCATGCCGAAGCGCGCGGTGCTGATGTACAAGGTATTCATTCCCACCCCGCCGAAACAGCAACTGGTGGGGCACGGCACTGGCATCAGCACCTGGTCGGTCAGGTGGCCATGGCAGTCATAACGCAGCAGGCAACTGCCATGGTACTGGCACACCCACAGGCCGCCTTCGCGGTCCAGCGCAAGGCCGTCCGGCCGCCCCAGTTCGGCAGGGGTTTCGGCAAATAGCGTTACCGCGCCCAGGCGGCCTTCGGCCAGGTACCTGGCGCTGTAGATCGAGCGCGCCGCCGAATCGACGAAGTACACTGTGTGGCCGTCCTGCGACCAGGCCAGGCCGGTGGGCAACGCCATGTCGTCGTGGATCACCTGGTCGCTCAACTGCCCGTCAAAACGGAACAGTGCCCCGGTGTTGCCACTCAGAGCGTCGTCCATCAGCCCAGTGACGAAGCGGCCCTGCGGGTCGCAGGCGCCATCATTGAAACGGTAAGTCGGCCGCGGGTGAACCGACACCGAATGCCGGCGCACCTTGCGCAGCGGTACGTCGAAGATGGCCACGCTGGCATCCTCGGTGAAAATCAGGTTGCCCTGGTCGGTCAACGCCAGCGCGCCGATGCGTGCCGCGGATTCGTACAGGCACTCGGCTTCGCCATCGGGTGTCAGGCGGTTGATGCGCCCCCCAGAGATATCGACGAAGTACAACGCGCTGCTGCATTCATCCCAGACCAGGCTCTCGCCCAGGTCGGCGCGCGTTTTAGCGACGTTGACCGGCACGTAGTTGCATGCCTTGAGGCGGTTCCGCAGTTCGCCCACCTCCGCCAGCGTCATGGGATGGGCCAGTCCCAGGCCCTGTGCGGCATCGGTGAAGACCGCAGGATTATCGTGGAAAGGGTCTGTTGCGGGCATTTGCTGGCTACCTTCGATTCTCCTTTTTACGATAACAACAAAAAAATCAATGACTTAATATTAAAAGCATGTAACTTTGATATCTCATGGATATCACCGCCGGGTCACCGGGCTGAAGGACCGCAGGATGATCGAGACACGTTTGCTCCGGCAGTTCATTGCCGTGGCCGAAGAGCTGCACTTCCACAAGGCCGCCGAGCGCCTGCACATGGCGCAACCGCCGCTGAGCCAGGCGATCGGTCGCCTCGAGGACAAGCTCGGTTTCGGCCTGTTCCTGCGCAACAAGCGCGGGGTGCGGCTGACGGCGGCGGGCACGGCCTTCCTCGATACCGCCTACCGCACGCTGGCCGAGCTGGAACAGGGTATCGAGTATGCGCGCAATGTGTCCGCCGGCATCAGCGGCAAACTGGACATCACGGCCATTTCCATCGCTTGTTACGACTCGCTGCTCACTACCTTGCGCCGCTTTCGCGAGGCGCACCCGAACGTGCGGCTGACCATCCGCGAGATGCCATCGGCCTCGCAGGCCAAGGCTCTGCTGGCCGGTGAGGCCGACATCGGCTTCATGCGCAGGTTGCCGTTGCCGGCAGGAGCTCTCGAGTCACGGCTACTGCTTGATGAGCGGATCGTCATGGCCCTGCCGGCCTGCCATGCGAAAGCGCAAGAGGGGGCGGTGGACCTGCGCGAGTTTGCCGATGAGGATTTCGTTTTCAGTCCGCAAGCCGTGGCCGGTGGTTACCACGCGCAGTTGACGGCGCTGTGCGAGGCAGCGGGTTTCTACCCCAGGGTGGTGCAGGAGGCGGCGCAGGTCCACACCCTGCTGGGCCTGGTGGCCTGTGGTTTTGGCGTGGCCCTGGTGCCGGCCTCGTTCATCGGTTTCATCCCGCCCGAACGCGTGCAGTTCCGACCGATCCAGCCAATCGACGACCAGCCCACTCCGGGCCTGGGCTTGTACATGAAATGGAATGCCCGGAATACTTCGCCGGCGCTGGCCAACTTCATTGCCATGTACGAAAACCCGGGCATCGCTGGCCATTAGGAGCACTGCCCAAGAAGAGCACCCCATAACCCGCAGGGCTCACCCTCAACCTGCTCAGATCTGCTTCGCGCAGCACCACAGCCGCCCGATATCACAAGCCCGCGCCCGCAGCAGCTCTGCGGCATTGGTACATGCTTGCTCCAGGCTCATCGGCCCGCTGGCCAGGGCAAAGGCAGCATCGACCCCATGGGCGTAAAGCTGCTGGTAGCCCTCACCCAAGGTCCCGGCCAGTACCACTACCGGCACCCCATGGCGCTTGGCAACCCGGGCCACACCCATCGGCGTCTTGCCTCGCAAGGTCTGGGCATCGAAGCGCCCTTCACCGGTCACCACCAGGTCCGCGCCCTGCACCAGCGCCTCCAGGCCTGCCAGTTCGGCCACCACTTCCACCCCTGGGCGGAACTGTGCCCCCATGAATGCCCGGGCCGCGAAACCCATGCCGCCGGCAGCGCCGCAGCCAGGGTAGTCACGCACATCCTCACCCAGCAGCTGCGCACAATGGTCGGCAAAATGCCCCAGGGCCTGGTCCAGCGCTTGCACCTGCTGCGGGTTGGCCCCCTTCTGCGGGCCGAAGATCGCCGATGCGCCGTTGGCACCGCACAGTGGGTTGTCGACATCTGCTGCAACTTCGAACTGCACCTCGGCCAGGCGTGGATCGAGGTCGCTGGCATCGATGCGGGCCAGCTTGGCGAGGGCCAGTCCGCCCTCCTCCAGCGCTTGCCCGTCGGCGTCCAGCAGGCGCAGGCCCAGCGCCCGCAACATACCGCTACCAGCGTCGTTGGTGGCACTGCCGCCAATGGCCAGCACCACCCGTTGCGCGCCGGCGGCCAAAGCGGCGGCAATCAGCTCACCGGTACCCCAGGTGCTGCTGCGACAGGCATCGCGCTGGCCAGTCGGCACCAGCTGCAGGCCACTGGCCTGGGCCATTTCTATGATCGCCGTGCGGCTTTGCGGCAGCCAGCCCCAGCCCGCCTCGACGCTTTGCCCCAGTGGCCCACGCACAGCCTGACGACGCAGTTCGCCATGGCTGGCGGCGAGAATCGCATCCATGGTGCCTTCACCACCGTCGGCCATCGGGCACTCGACCAGCTCCGCCTCAGGCCAGGCTTCGCCCAGGCCCGCCGCGATGGCGCGGGCGACACCGGCAGCGTCGAGGCTGTCCTTGAACGAGTCGGGGGCAATGACGATCTTCATGGGGTTTCTCCTGTCCTGATGAGCGGCATGCTGACAGGTGGCTGCCAAGGAGGCCTCGGTCAAATGCACAAAACGTCGGGCGGGTTGTTTGGGCAGATGCCTTCGCGGCTGCTCCTACATGTCTCGTGTCAATCTACAGGCAGCAGTTGCAACCCCAGGTACAAGCTAAGCATCCCTTCCATGCGCAGCGGGTCGACCTCGCCCAGTTCGGCAATCCGCTCCAGGCGGTAGCGCAAGCTGTTGCGGTGGATGCCCAGGGCATCGGCACAGGCCTGGCTCTGGCCGTCATGGGCACACCAGGCGCGCAGCGTGGTGAGCAACTGCCCACTGCTGTCCTTGCTGCGAATACGCTGCAACGGCTCCAGCAACTCATCCAGCGCATCATCGTTGCGATGCCGCCACAGCAAAGCCGGCAACCGGTAGCGCTGCAGGCTGAGCAGGCGCTCGCCGGGCAGTACCTCGCGCCCATAGGCCAACAGGTCACGCACCCGGCGATAACCCCGGCGCAGTTGCTCCAGGCTTTGCGCGGCACTACCCAGGGCCAGGCGCTCCACTTCCCAGCCATGACGTTGCAGGCGCTCCAGCAGACGGGGCTCATCCAGCGCCACGCCAGCCGGGCGACACCACAATAACGACTGGCGGGCCGGGCTGACGCACCAACTGTCCGGGTAGCGGCTCATCAACCACGCCGACAGGGTTTCGGCGGATGGCCCCGAGGCCAGTTCGAACAGGCACGGCACACGTGGTAACTGGGGTTTGAGCCCCAGTTGCCGGGCCTCGTCGAGCAACCGAGGCGAATCGCCGCTGCCACCCAGCAGCAGGGCCAGCAAGTCGTCACAGCGCTGCCGTCGCCATTGCTGGTCGGCCTGCAAATGGCGCTGGGCCAACAGCATTTCGGCGGTCATGCGCACCAGCTCGCCATAGGTACGCACTTGCTGCGGGTCACCGGTCAGGCCAAGCACGCCCATCAATCGACCATCGAGCATCAGCGGCAGGTTCACCCCAGGTTGCACGCCCTTCAGGCATTTGGCCGCGTCGGTATCCAGCTCGACGATCCGGCCGTTGGCCAGTACCAGCTGCGCGCCCTCGTGACGGGTGTTGATGCGCTCCGGTTCGCCACTGCCGAGGATCAACCCCTGGCTGTCCATGACATTGACGTTGCAGGGCAGAATGGCCATCGCCCGGTCCACGATATCCTGTGCCAGGTCATGGTCGAGTTCGAACATTGAATGGTCCTTTGGGTGTCAGGTTTTGGGCTCGGGCACAGCAGCCCGGTGCAAGTGCTGTGCAAAAGCACAAAGACAGGCACGCCGCAGTCCCCGAGACTCGTCAGGGCGAGCGCCGGAACAGGCGACGCGGCGACAACCATAACAACAGAGAACCCGATCATGGCATACAGCCCCGCCCCTGACCAAGGCACGGACACCACCCGCAACGCGCTGTACCGGCGCATCACCCTGCGGCTGATTCCGTTCATTTTCATCTGCTACCTGTTCAACTACCTGGATCGCGTCAACGTCGGCTTTGCCAAGCTGCAGATGCTCGACGCCCTGAAGTTCAGCGAAACGGTGTACGGCCTTGGCGCCGGCATCTTCTTCATCGGCTACGTGCTCTGCGGCCTGCCGAGCAACCTGGCGCTCAACCGCTTCGGCCCGCGGCGCTGGATCGCGCTGATGATGATCGCCTGGGGCAGCCTCTCCACCTGCCTGCTGTTCGTCACTACGCCCACCGAGTTCTACGCCCTGCGCCTGCTGACCGGCGCTGCCGAAGCAGGCTTCTTCCCAGGCGTGGTGCTGTACCTTTCGCGCTGGTTCCCGGCAGCCCGCCGCGGCCGCATCATGGCCCTGTTCATGTCGGCCATCCCGGTGTCGGGCCTGCTCGGCGGGCCGTTCTCTGGCTGGATCCTCCAACACTTCGCCGCCGGCCAGCACGGCCTGGCCGGCTGGCAATGGATGTTCCTGATCCAGGGCCTGCCGACTGTTGCCCTGGGCGTACTGGCAGTGTTCCTGCTCAGTGACGGCTACCAGAAAGCCGCCTGGCTGAGCCCGGCCGAACGCCAGCTCATCGCTGCCGACCTCGACGCCGATACCGCCAGCAAACCCCGCACCACCGGCGACAGCGTGCTTGCCGTACTGACCAATCCGCTGGTCTGGACCTTCGGCTTTGTCTATTTCTGTATCCAGAGCGGTGTGTACGCAATCAACTTCTGGCTGCCGTCGATCATCAGGAACATGGGCTTCGACAACCCGCTGCTGATCGGCTGGCTCAGCGCCATCCCGTACCTGCTGGCCGGTGTGTTCATGATCCTCTGCGGGCGCTCGGCCGACCTGCGCAACGAGCGCCGCTGGCACCTGGTGGTACCGATGCTGATGGGCGCCATCGGCCTGCTGATCGCGGTGAACTTCGCCAGTAACCCGGCCGTCGCCATCCTCGGCCTGTCGATCGCCACCATGGGCGCCCTCACCGGCCTGCCGATGTTCTGGCCGATGCCCACCGCACTGCTTAGCGCCGGCGCCGCTGTCGCCGGCCTGGCGATCATCAACTCGGTAGGCCAGATGGCCGGCTTCCTGAGCCCGTACCTGGTCGGCTTCATCAAGGACCAGACAGGCTCGACCGATGCCGCGCTGTATTCACTGGCGGCGTTGATCGTGCTGGGTAGCCTGGTGGCCTTGCGGGTAACCCGGGCCGGCGCGCTGAGTACTGTACGGGCCAGTTGAGACATTCGCGGGTAAACCCGGTCCCACAGGATCCCCCCCAACTCGAAGATTGTGGATTCCATATGGGAGCGGGTTCACCCGCGAAGAGGCCCGCCAAGGCCACATCAAGTTTACATCCTCCACCGATCGTCAGCTCAACGCATCCCATCGCCGACGCAGGCGTCAAATGGTTCCAAAGGTCCCTTTGGAGAACCCCCATGACCCAGCACGTCGTGGCCCGCCTGGCCCAACTCGACGACCACCGCCCCCTGCGCGTCCAGGCCGGCAGCGAGGAACTCATCCTCATCCGCCAGGGCGAGCAGGTGCATGCCTTCCAGGGCAATTGCCCCCACGAAGGCGCCCCACTCAATGAAGGTGTGATCTGCGGCGGCCTGCTGGTCTGCCCCTGGCACAAGGCCGCATTCGCCGTGGACGAGGGCGCGGTCTGCGAGCCGCCAGCCCTGGCCGACCTGCGCCGCTACAGAACCTGGGTCAAAGGCGACGAGGTCTGGGTCGATGACCAACCCCTACCCAAAACCGAGCCGCCCCTCCACAGCGATGCCCGCTGTTTCGTGGTGGTCGGTGCCGGTGCCGCGGGCAGTGCTGCAGTCGCCACCCTACTGGCCCATGGCTTTGCCGGCCGCCTGGTGTGGGTCGATCAGGAGCGCCAGCCAGCCTACGATCGCACGTCCCTCAGCAAATTCGTGATCGCCGGGCAGATGCAACCCGATGAGGTGCCCGCCCTGCTCGACGCCGACGCCCTGCGCAAGGGCCAGCTGGAGCGCAAGCATGGCAAGGTGCGTACCCTGAACAGCCAGAAGCGCCAAGTCACGCTGGCCGACGGCCAGCAGATCGACTACGACGCCTGCCTGCTGGCCACCGGCGGCAAGGCGCTGCGGCCCGATATCCCAGGTGTCGATCTGCCCGGGATATTTACCCTGCGCTCACGGGAAGATGCCGCGCACCTGCTGGACGCTGCCGAACCCGGCCAGCCAGTGGTGATCATCGGCGACGGTTTCATCGGCCTGGAAGCCGCCTCGGCCTTGCGCAAGTACGGTCTGCAGGTGCACCTGGTCACCCGCCACGAAGTCCCCTTGGCCCGGCAGCTGGGCGAGCGCATCGGCCGTAGCATCCGCGAATTGCACGAACGCAAGGGGGTCACCTTCCACGGCCCCACCGAGGTAGAACGGATCCAGGGCCAGGGCAAGGTCGAAGCCGTGCTGCTGGCCAATGGCGAGCGGCTACAGACGCCGCTGGTGCTGCTGGGCACCGGGGTAGAACCGGCGACCGCTTTTATCCGGGGCGTACTGCTGACCGAAGACAAGTCGGTGCAAGTCGATGCCGAAATGCGCGCCGCAGATGGCCTATGGGCCGCGGGGGATATCGCCACCTTCCCGCTCACCGGGCGCCCGGTGCGTATCGAACACTGGCGCCTGGCCCAGCAGCACGGCGTTATCGCGGCCGCCAACATGCTCGGCGAGCAGCGCCGCTACGCCGACGTACCGTTCTTCTGGACCTACCAGCATGGCCGCACCTACGAAGTACTGGGTCATGCGCGGGACTGGAACCGTATCGAGTTCGTCGGCGAGCCGGAAAAAGGCGACTTCATCGCCTTGCAATGCGTGGATGAACGGGTCGAGGCGGTTATCGCCAAGGGCTATTCCGATGCCATGGCAACGCTGTCACAACGCCTGAAGCGCCCGTTGAGCCTGCAGGAGGCATTGGCGCTGATCGGTTGAGGCCGCCTATGTTGAAGCCAAGGGCGTGGGTATCGTCGAGTTCGCGATAGCCTGGGTACTAAACAACCGGCTGGTCAGTTTGGCGATTGTCGGGCCGTGGACGGAGAACAGTGGGACACCTATGGCGGCGCGCTGGCGATGAAAATCACCGCGGAGGATGCGCATTTTTGTTAGCGGCAGAGTTATCGTGCGTTAACACTTTTCAACACACGCGTGGCATCGAGCAGCAGCCACATGGCGCAGCCTGATATTTTTGCCAGTTGTCCACCTGTGCTGCTCTGCATAGGGTGAGGTCACTCACTTGAACCGGGCGTAGCCATGTCATCCACCGCCGTCACTGACCATTTTTTCTATCAACAGGACCGTTTGGTGTCCAGGCATAGCGACAAACACATAAGGTTGCTACACGCCGAGAAACTGCTTGCGCAGCTGGACGCCAGAACGGGTGAACATTCAATGTTGCTGCAGACCGACTTGAACGGATCGGTACTAAATGCGCGGGTGCAACAGCGTATTCGCGCTTACACACCTTACGGTTTTTCTCCCGATGATTCGGGGAGGGTACTTGCAGGGTTCAATGGCGAGTATCTGGATGTGGTGACGCTCGGCTATCCGCTTGGGCAGACCAAACGGTTTTATCTCTCCAAGGCAAGATTCAACAGTCCCGACCCATTGGGCCCGTTCGGGGAAGGGGGAACCAATTGCTATACCTACTGCAAAGGTGACCCTGTGAATTTCGCCGATCCGACAGGGTTGGCCAGGGTTTTTCAAAGACCTCAGACTACTACTCCCAGCTCTCCTCCCGGTCCTTTTCATAGACGAGCCCCTGCGTCAGGTAACAGCGACACGGCAGCTGGCCGTACTCTGCCACTAAGTCCGTCATCCAGCCGCTCCAGCTCCAACCGGCGTAGCGCTCCGTCAACCACTGTACCCCGCCAGGCTTCAGGAACGCCTCCGCAACAGATTCAATTGCGAGAACTAAATTCAATCTCAGGTAATACGCCCGCAAGTACGGACCGCAGTTACAGGGATCGACCTACCTACCGCGATCAGAACCACAATTTAAGTCTTTTTTCGAGAGTCGGTCAGGCGTGGACCCAACCTGGTCCTCGCATGCAGAATTTCCAGATCGCTATCTATCTTCCCTACAACGTCGTCAGAATGTATCCGGTGATATCCATTCTCGTAGGTATCGGTATTGTCGGAGCTGTTGTAGCTACAGTAGTTCTCACAAGGAAGAACTGACTGAAGATTGGCGCAGTTCGATTATGCCAATGGGGCTGAGGGGTATACGGATTATCCGTTCCTCAAGCAGGCTTGATGCAGTCAGGGAGCTTACAGGCTCCGTTTTTATTGCCTGTGCCGGCCTCTTCGCGGGTGAACCCGCTCCCACAGCAACCCCACAACTTTCAAGACAGGCGCAGTACCTGTGCGGGCATGCCCGCGAACAGGCCAGTAGGGTTTAGCTCAGCTCTGCCAAGGCCCGCGCGGCGAAGGCATGCGAACGCTGCCGCGACAGCGGGTCCTGGCGCGCCCCACATTCACCGCAATCGCCAGGCAAAACAGCGGAAACGCTAACCGGCCAATCACGAACAGGCCATCGGCATCAGGCCACAGAAAACGCAGGTGGTCGGCGACCATGGCCAGCATCGCCGTCCACTTGACCAGATCCAGCCCGGCCAAACGCATGCCTCAATGCCCGCGCTCAGCGGTGCCAGGCACCAGGTAACGATCAGTCCAGGCAGCCAGCGGCAACGGTGGCTGCTGCTCGACGATCCGTCGCCAGATCAGCACCAGGTCGCCGCCGTTGAACGCCGCCCCTGGCCCGGCGCCCCTCCACATCGATGGCACATCGGCAATCCAGTGCCCCTGGCTGTCACGATGGGCCATGCTGAAGCGGAACGTGTAATTCCCCGGAATGCCCATGCGCAGGTCGCTGACCACCAGCGCGTCGCCGACTTGGTCGTAGCGCAGCCAGTCATCGGTGAACCAGCGCAAGCGCTGGTGCAACGGGTGCCCGCCCAGCGCTTGCGCCAGTTGCAAGTTACGCGGCAATCGCTGCATTTCTGGCGGTTGCTGGTCGAAGCCGCTGCTGATGCCTTCGTAGTAATCGCCATCCGGGGTCTTGGCCAGCACCCGCCAGACCAAGCTGTTGAAGGCTATCGGCACGGCGCGTACCTGGCTGACGGCGATACCTTGGCGGTCGAGCGCAGCCTGGAAGCGCTGCTCGGCCGCCATGCGTCCGGCCAGGCCGAAACCCAGGTAGGCTGCGCTGAACACCAGGGCCAAGGTCAGTAATTGCGTAGCCTTGCTCGTCAGCCCCTTGATGCTTGCGTAGATCACCGCGACCAGTAGCGGCACGGTGTAGACCGGGTCGATGATGAACACCGCTGCCCAGCTTTCCGGGGTGGTCTGCAAAGGCCAGAACAACTGTGTGCCGTAGACCGTGAAGGCGTCGAGCAACGGGTGGGTGACCAGCACCAGCCAGAACGCCAAAAACAGCCTGGGCAAGGTATAGCCTTTGCCTGGCCAGCACTTGTTGACCAGCCAGGCCAGCAGCAAGGCCAGCCCGGTGAGCACGAACAGGGAATGAGAAAAGCCGCGGTGATAGGTCATCTGCGACACCGGGTCGGCATAGCGGATGATCACGTCCAGGTCGGGCAGCGTGCCCAGCGCCGCGCCATACAGCAGCGAGCGACGGCCCTGGACGCGGCCGAGCATGGTGCCTTGCAGGGCGGCGCCGAGAACAGCTTGAGTAATGGAGTCCAAGGGTGGCAATCCTGAAAAGGTGGTTTCTGGAAACTACCCCCATCTCAGAACAACTGCCAGGTGTACACCAGCGTCAAGCGGTTCTCGTCTATGTCGCTGCGGTAGTTGGACCGGGCCATGGCGTTGCGCAAGCGAATCCCCAGCCCTTTCAGCACGCCGCTCTGTACCGCATAGCCAATGTCCAGGTCACGCTCGCGATCACGTCCTTCATAACCCAGCCCGGTGTCGACATTGTTACCCGTGATGTAGCGCACGGTCGCTGTCAGCCCCGGCACGCCCATGGCCGCGAAGTTATAGTCGTAGCGTACCTGGTACGAGCGCTCGTCGGTGTAAGCGAACTCATAGGTAGGCACTTCGTTAGCCAGCGGCGAGATGTTGGCGAATACCCGTGGGAACGGGCTGTCGCCATAAATGCCCTGGTAGCCGGCATGGAAGCTGTGCCCGCCATGCCGGGCAGTGAACATCGAGAAGAACGCCTGGTTGTCGATGTTGCCGAGCAACGCATCGCCATCCTCGCGTGCGGTGAAATACCCCAGGTTGGCGCTGAGCACCCAGTTGCCTACGGGCTTGCTGTGCTTGAGGCCGACAAAGCCCTGCTCGTAGATGTCTTCCAGCTGCCCATACCACAGGCTGACGCTGCTCTGGTTGGCGTTGAACGCGTAGTCACCGCCCAGGTAGTTGAAGGCGTCGCTTTCTACCTGGCGCATCGGCACATGGCCGAGCATGGCGTTCATCTTGCCGTCGCCGCCTTCGTTGCGCAGGTGGGTGCTTTTCAGGTGCCCGGCCTGTACGGTCAGGCCGTCGATTTCCGCCGAGCTCAGGCTTGCCCCCTGGTAGGTCGGTGGCAACAGGCGGATGTCGCTGAAGGTCAGCACCGGCAGGTTGGGTTGCAGTTCGCCAACGCGCAATTCGGTCTTGGACAGCCGGGCCTTGAAGGTGGGCGCCAGGCGGCTGTATTCGTCGGCGGCGCGACCATCGCTGTGCACCGGCAGCAACCCGGTGTTGGTGCGGTCGGGGCTGCTGTCTAGCTTGATGCCCAACAGGCCCAGGGCGTCAACGCCAAAGCCGACCGTGCCCGGGGTGTAGCCCGACTTGAAGTCGAGGATGAAGCCCTGGGCCCACTCCTCGGCCTTGGATTGCCGGTTGGCCCCGACGATGTCGGAAAAGTCACGGCTGAAGTAGTAGTTACGGGCACTCAGGGTGGCCTTCGAATCTTCGAAGAAGCCGCTTTCGGCGGCCAGCAACGGTTGGCTGAGCAAAGTCAGGCCCAGGGCGACGCAAGGGGTGTGGTTCATTCCGAAGCTCTCTTGATCTTGTTTTTATGGGTAAAGCGTTGGAAGCACGGCGGTTCAAGGGGTACGGCGCAGCACCTCCCGGGCACGTGGCTGGCGCAGCCTCAGCAGCGCATGGGCCAGCAGGCCGAACAGCAGCCCCCAGAACGCCGCCGAAAGGCCCAGGAAGGCCACCCCCGAAGCGGTGACCAGGAAGGTGAACAACCCGGCATCGCGCTCGGCCGGTTCCGCCAGGCTGCGGGCCAGGGCCTCGCTGATCGCGCCATACAGCGCCAGCCCGGCCAGGGCGGCGATCAGGGCGGCGGGAAAAGCCGCGAACAGCGACATCAGCGTTGCTCCGGCGATTCCCAGCAACAGGTACAGCGCACTGCCAGCCACCGCCGCGACATAGCGCCGCCTCGGGTTTTCATGGGCCTCATGCCCGGTGCACAGGCTGGCGGTAACCGCCGCCAGGTTCAGCCCATGGCAACCGAATGGCGCCAGCGCGGCGCCGGCCACGGCGCTGGCACTGATGATCGGGCTCGCCGGCGTGGGGTAGCCGGCATTGCGCAGTACTGCCATGCCCGGCATGAACTGCCCGGTCAGGGCCACCAGCACCAGCGGCAGCGCCAGGCTGAATACCGCTGCCAGGCTGAACTGCGGGGTGACCCACTGCGGCGACGCCAGCTCCAGCACCAACGCCTCGCTGCGAAACGCCCCGCTGGCCATGGTCACCACCGTGCCCACGCACAGCACCGCCGCCACGGCATAGCGCGGCTGCACCCGTCGCATCAGCACGTAGGTGACGAACATTGCCAGTACCAGCAGCGGTTGCACTGGCAAGGCGCGGAACACTTCGCTGCCGAAGCTGAACAGGATGCCGGCCTGCATGCCGGCGGCGATGGAGCCTGGCAGGCGCGCGATGATGCGGTCGAATGCCCCGCTGATACCGATCAGCAACAGGACCAGGTTGGCCACCAGGTAGGCACCTGCTGCCTGCTCCAGGCCCAGTTGTGGCAAGGCGGTGACCAGCAGTGCCGAGCCGGGGATCGACCAGGCGATCACCACCGGCACCCTATAGCGCAGACTGAGCAGTGCGCCGAGCACGGCACTGCCCATGGACACCGCCCAGACCCAGGAGGACAGTTGCTGATGGGACAGGTGGGCGGCTTCGGCGGCATGGAAGATGATCACCAAGGGACCTGCGTAAGAGATCATCGTGGCGATGCAGCCGGCGATCAGGGCCGATAGGGAGCTGTCCTTGATCAAGGTTTTCATGAAGCTTCTCGCAAGGCATCGGCCGGCCTTTGTGGCTGGCTCCTGTTTTGTGCTGGCTCCTTCGCGGGTGAACCCGCTTCCACAGGTACTGCACAGGCTCCAGCATTTGCGCCGTTCCTGTGGGAGCGGGCAGGCCCGCGAAGAAGCCAACTCGGTGGATCAGGCCTGCTGCAACGCCCGCGGCCGGCTGCTGCGCTGTTCATCCGCACCGCCCCGGGCATGCTGCAACTGGAAGTCGAACCTCAGTTGCGCATGCCGCCCCGCCTCGCCCTCGACGAACACCACCTCGCCCACCAGCCCATCCCGCGTGGCATAGGCAAAGTCATCCCACAGGTACTTGTCCCCGGCCAGGTTGATCTGCGTGGTCAGGTGCCGGTACCCCGGCGCCGAGATAAAGAAGTGCACATGTGCCGGGCGCTGGCCGTGGCGGCCCAGCAGGTCCAGGCACTCCTGGGTCGGCCCCTGCGGGTCGCAGCCGTACCCCGACGGCACGATGGAGCGCGCGCGGTAGCGCCCTTCGGCATCGGTGATGATGCGCCGGCGCAGGTTGTACTCGGACTGGCTCTGGTCGAAAAACGAATAGGTGCCACGGGTATTGGCATGCCACAGGTCAACCGTGGCCCCCGGCAGCGGCCGACCATGCGGATCGAGCACCTGGCCCTCCAGGTACATCAGCGTGGCCACGCCCTCCTCGCTGCCGTCGTCCATGCGCACTTCACCTTCGGCGATAGGCGCACCGGCCACGTACAGCGGGCCTTCGATGGTGCGCGGGGTGCCGCCGACAAGGCCGGCCTGCTGGTCCTTGGCATCCTGCAGCAGGTCGAGGAAGTGCTCGATGCCCAGCCCCGCCACCAGCAGCCCGGCCTCGCCGCGGCCGCCCAGGCGGTTGAGGTAGTCAACGGCATGCCAGAACTCGTCCTCGCTGATTTCCAGGTCTTCGATCAGCCGCGCAGTGTCCTGCAGCACGCGCTGCACGATGCGCTTCAGGCGCGGGCTGCCGGCATCGTTGCCGAAGCCTGCGACCTCGTCGAAGAACTGCTGTACCTCGGCAGTGTGGGAAATTTTCACGGTCATGATGAGCTACCTCGTGTTGTTGTTCTGGAGTTACGCCTGCGCTGCAATGGCCTGGTCATGCCGTCGACCGCTGGCCAGGTGCACGGCCATGGCCAGCGCGGCGATCGCGCCAGGGATGGCAAAGGCGATGAAATTAAGTTGCAGGGGCAAATTGATACCCATCAGTGCACCACCCAGCAGCGGACCGACGATGGCGCCGTTGCGGCCGATGCCCGAGGCCCAGCCCAGCCCGGTGGAACGCACCGACAGCCCATACAGCTGAGCGGCGCCGGCATACAGCAGGATCTGCGTGCCGATGGTGGTGGCGCCGGCAATGAAAATCAGCAGGTACAGCACCGGCATCGGGCTGTTGACGCCCAGCAGGCTGATTGACAGCGCGGCTGCGATAAAGAACGCCACCTTGACCTTGACCAGGTTGTAGCGATCGCCCAGCCAGCCGCCGAGGATCGCCCCAGCCATGCCGCCGAAGTTCAGCGCCAGCAGGAACGACAGGCTCGAGCCCAGGCTGTAGCCAGCGTTGGCCATCAACTTCGGCAGCCAGGAGCTGAGTGCATAGACCATCAGCAGGCAGCAGAAGAACGCCAACCATAGCGCCAGGGTGCGAATGGCCAGGCCGTTGCGGAACAGTTCGACTACAGCGGTGAACTTGCCGGCCCTTTCGCGGGACAAGCCCGCTCCCACAGGAGCGACCAGTACATCGTCAGGTTGCACGTCGCAATCCGGGTCCAGCCGCTTGAGCAGCTTGCGGGCCTCGTCTCTACGGCCCTGGCGTACCAGGAAACCGATCGATTCAGGGAGGTAGTACAGGATCACCGGCAACAGCAGCAGTGGCACCGCTGCGGCGAAGAACATCGACTCCCAGCCGAAACGCGGGAGCATGAAGATGCCGACACCCGCCGACAGCATGCCGCCCAGCGAGTAGCCACTGAACATGATCGCAACCAGCGTGCTGCGCAGCCGTTTGGGCGCATACTCGTTCATCAGCGCCACGGCATTGGGCATCAGCCCCCCACAGCCCAGGCCGGCAATGAAGCGGTAGAGGCCGAACTCGCTCGGGCTGCTGGCAAATCCGTTGAGGATGGTCGCCCCGGAGAACAAGGCGAAACAGATGGCGATGCCCTTCTTGCGCCCGATGCGGTCGGCCAGGCTGCCGAATGCCAGGGCGCCGAACATCATGCCGAACAGCGCGTAGCTGCCCAGTGCACCGGCCTGCAAAGGGGTCAGGCCCCACTCTTTCATGATGACCGGCAATACCACGCCGTAGATGAACAGGTCATAGCCGTCGAAGATCAGCAGCAGGCCGCACCAGGCCATGACCATCCAGTGGAACGGGGTAAAGCGCGCGTTATCGATGATCGGGTGTACGTCAAGGGTTCGCATGGCATCTGTCGCTCTTGTTTTTGTTGTGAAAGAAAGCTCTTTGCCTGGGGTGTCGCTCAGCCGAGGTCGCCGCCCCCTACCGGCAAGGTCACGCCGGTGATGTACGAGGCTTCGTCGGAAGCGAGGAACAGGATCGCGCCCACCTGCTCGTCGATGCTGCCGTAGCGGTGCATCAGGCTGCTGTCGAGGGTCTGGTCGACGATCTGCTGGTACCAGTGCTTTTCCTGTTCGGTCTGCTCGGCGCTATTGCGCGGCACACGCCGGGGTGGCGCTTCAGTGCCGCCGGGCGCGGTCGCGTTGACACGGATGCCACGGCCGGCAGTTTCGAAGGCCAGGCACGCGGTCAGGGCGTTGACGCCGCCCTTGGCCGCACCGTAGGGCACGCGGTTGACACCACGGGTGGCGATGGACGAGACGTTGACGATGACGCCGCTGCCGCGTTCGAGCATGTATGGCAGTGCGGCGTGGCAGCACCACAGGGTGGGGAACAACGAGCGGCGCACTTCGGCTTCGATCTGGTCCACTTCGTAGTGTTCGAAGGGCTTGGCCCAGATAGTGCCGCCGACGTTGTTGACCAGGATGTCGAGGCGGCCGAAGGTTTCCACCGTGCTGGCCATGACCCGTGCACAGTCGCCATGTTGTTCCAGGTCGGCGGTGAGGGTGAGCATGCCCTCGCCGGCCAGTTCGTGGACCAGTTCGGAGCGGTCCACCGCTACCACTTGCGCGCCTTCGGCCTTGAGCCGCCAGCACACGCCACGGCCGATGCCCTGGGCGGCACCGGTGACCAGGGCGACCTTGCCTTGGAATCGGTTGTTCATATGCAAATCTCCACTTGCCCGCTGCCCCTGTGGGAGCGGGTTTACCCGCGAATGCGTCCGACAAGACAAAACCGCTGTACCGGCTGGCCTCTTCGCGGGTGAACCCGCTCCCACAGAAGCGGTGTCATGTTCGGATGAAAGGGATCAAGCCGCCGGCGCGAACTTCTCGTAGTAGAAGTTCGCCGGGGTAATGCCCTGCTCGCGCACGTACTGGCTGACCGCCTCGACCATCGGTGGCGGGCCGCACAGGTACACGTCGACATCGCCATCGTTGAGGTGGTGCGGCTCGATGTGCTGGGTCACGTAGCCCTTTTGCGGATACTGGCTGTCCGGGTTGGCCACGCAGGCGCTGAAGGTGAAGTTGGGGATACGCGCCGCCAGCGCCTGCAGGCGGTCCAGCTCGACCAGGTCGAAGTCGTTGGTCACGCCGTAGATCAGGTGCAGCGGGTGCTCGCTGCCCTGCTCGGCGATCTTCTCCAGCATCGCGGTGAACGGCGCCAGGCCGGTGCCACCGGCCAGCAGCAGCAGCTGGCGCTGGATCGGCCGCAGGTAGAAGCTGCCCAGCGGCCCGGCCAGGGTCATGCTGTCGCCGGCCTTGGCCAGGTTGGTCAGAAAGTTGCTCATCAGCCCGCCCGGCACGTTGCGGATCAGGAAGCTGACCTCGCCGTCCTTCTGCAGCGAACTGAACGAATAGGCGCGGCTCTGCTCGCTGCCCGGCACCTTGAGGTTGACATATTGCCCCGGCAGGAAGGCCAGGCGGCTGAGGGCCTCGCCCTTGATCGCCAGGGCAATGGTGCTGGCCGACAGCTGGCGGACATTGCTGATGGCGGCCTCGAAACTGGCCTGCTCGGTCTTGCACAGCTGCGACGAGGCCGGGATGCGGATGACGCAGTCGCTTTCGGCGCGCATCTGGCAGGTCAGTACGTAGCCTTCGGCGACTTCGTCTTCGCTCAGGGCATCTTCGATGAAGTTGTCGCCCAGGTCGTAACGCCCGGACTCGGCCTTGCACTTGCAGGTACCGCAGGCGCCATCGCGGCAGTCCAGCGGGATGTTGATGCCCTGACGGTAGGCGGCATCGGCCACGGTTTCATGACCGGTGGCCTCGATGAAGCGGGTCACCCCGTCTTCGAAATTCAGTGCGATCTGGTAGCTCATGTTGCACCTCGCGGGCGAGCCGGGCCACGGCGCGTCGCAGGACGCACCGGGCAGCGCTCGCAAAACCCTGGATCAGATGTGGTAGATGTCGATGACCTGGCGCACGTAGTCGTTCTTCAGCACCACTTTCTTGGCCTTGATCAGCGGCTGTTCGCCGCGCAGGTCGAGGGTGTAGAAGCTGGTGCCGAAGTAACTGTCGGTGGTCTTGTAGCGGAAGCTCAGGGTGTGCCAGTTGAAGCGCACCTGGCAGCTGCCCTCGCCCTGCTCGACGATCTCGATGTTGCTGATGTTGTGCGAGGTGCGGGTGTCGGGCACGGTCGCACTGGAGCGCTCGGTCTTGATGCGGAACACCCGGTCTTCCAGGCCGCCACGGTTGCCGTACCAGATCAGCGAGATTTCGCTTTGTGGGTCTTCGGTGAGGGTGTCGTCATCGTCCCAACTCGGCATCCAGAAGGTGCAATCGCTGGCGTACATTTCCAGCCACTGATCCCACTGGGCGTCATCCAGGTAACGCGCTTCGCGGAAAAGGAAGTCGCGCACGGTTGCATACAGGCTCATTGCACGGCCTCCACGGGGATCAGTTGCTGTTCATCCTTCAGGGCCTGAATCATGGTTTCCTGCCAGTACTTGTGCTGCAGCACGAACAGGCCTTCGTCCTCGGTGCGTACGCCCGACAGCAGCGGCTTGAGTTCGATTACCCGGGCCGCCTCGTCGGCGCCTTCCACCCAGTGTTCAGCACCGCGGGACATGTCGTTCCAGCCGGTACCGCCGCCGTAGCCGGTCTGGCACGAGCGGAACTCTTCCAGGTCATCCGGGGTGGCCATGCCGCTGACGTTGAAGAAGTCTTCGTACTGGCGAATGCGCTTGGCGCGGGCATCGGCGCTCTCGCCTTTCGGCGCGATGCAATAGATGGTGATTTCGGTCTTGTTCACCGAAATCGGCCGGGCGATGCGGATCTGCGAGCTGAACTGGTCCATCAGGTACACGTTCGGGTACAGGCACAGGTTGCGCGAGTTCTCGATCATCCAGTCGGCACGGGCCTGGCCGAAGTCGGCGGCCAGCTGGTCACGGCGCTCGTAGGCCGGGCGGTCCTCGGGGTTGGCCCAGCGGGTCCACAGCAGCAGGTGGCCGTGGTCGAAGGAGTAGAAGCCACCGCCCTGCTTGGCCCAGGCGCCGGCACTCATGGTCTTGATCTCTTCACCAGCCTCGCGCTGCTTGCGCTGGTTCTGGGTGGCGGCGTAGTTCCAGTGCACGGAACTGACGTGGTAGCCGTCGGCGCCGTTCTCGGCAGTGAGCTTCCAGTTGCCTTCGTAGATGTACGAGCTGGCGCCGCGCAGCACCTCCAGGCCTTCCGGAGACTGGTCGACGATCATGTCGATGATCTTGGCCGACTCGCCCAGGTGCTCGACCAGTGGTTTGACGTCGGCATTCAGGCTGCCGAACAGGAAGCCACGGTACGACTCGAAGCGTGCCACCTTGGTCAGGTCGTGAGAGCCGTCGCAGTTGAAGCTGTCGGGGTAGCCGGCGTTGCTTGGGTCTTTGACCTTCAGCAGCTTGCCGCTGTTGTTGAAGGTCCAGCCGTGGAACGGGCAGGTGTAGCTGGAACGGTTGCCGCGCTTGTGCCGGCAAAGCATGGCGCCGCGGTGGCTGCAGGCGTTGAGGAAGGCATTGAGCTCACCGTCCTTGTTGCGCGCGATGAAGATCGGCTGGCGCCCCATGGTCAGGGTGAGGAAGTCGTTTTTCTCGGGAATCTGGCTTTCGTGGGCCAGGTAGATCCAGTTGCCCTCGAAGATGTGTTTCATCTCCAGGTCGAACAGGCGTGGGTCGGTGAACATCTCGCGCTTGCAGCGGTAGATGCCCTTTTCACGGTCGTCCTCGAGCAAGGCATTGAGGTAGTCGAATCCCAGGGACATGGCCAGGGTCTCCCTTGTTATTGTTTAGACCTGGTCAGGTTAGGGAGACGGCTGGCGGGGGACTATCCGGATTGTGCAGAGTGCTATCCAGCTTTGCCGGGATCTCGCACGTTCGGAATTTGCCGTTTGGGGTCATGTAGCCAGCTGATTGCACTAGGAGTATTTTTGGCGAGCTTCATCTTTTCGTAGAGCGGAACGAGCACGCCGATCGCCTCGCTTAGTCGACTCTGCGAACTGATAGGTGCTGCAGCTTGGCTGACTGTCCAACCCGCTTCCCGTTTCAAGTTTTCTCCATAATTGCTGATCAGTTTCAGCGTGGTGCCTTCCACCAGTAGAATTTGAGGATCAGACCATTCCGCCGATGTCATTATGTGGCTTAACTGATTCCCATAACCACGGCCCAGCTCATTGACCGTTCCCACGATACGTTCGCTTACTACCGGAGAAGTCGTTGTTTTCCCTTTGAATTCTGGATTTCGCATGTGAAACCCTGCCTTAGGGCGAACGCTCGGCAACCGCACTCGGGGAAGCTTGAAGTGACCGCTCGGGTCAGTATTATTAACGGGATCCCCAGCACAGTAGACGTAACAATTCAACCCTCCAGCGCCCATCGGGCTCCAGCTGTCAGGGCTGAGGAACCTCATCAAAACCGGATTGAACGCACGGTATCCATTCCCCAGCAAATAGTGCCCTGCAACCGGCGCTTTTCTCTGCCCGCTGAAGCGCAGCACTGGTGCGTATTGACTGCATCCATCATGCCCATAAACGGTGTACTGCAATGAAGTCGACATGATTGCTACCTTTTACCCGAGATAAGGCAAATGGTGTGTTGTGCATGAAATGCAAACAACTGGCAGAAATGTCAGGTGGCCAAGCGGGCGGATGTCATCCCCGCCGCTTGAACGTCTGCGACGGCAACTCACCAAACTGCTGCCGATACACCTCGGAAAACCGTCCCAAGTGTAGGAAACCGTAATCCAGGGCCAGCTCCGTCACACTGCGCACACCACAGGTCGGGTCGCTCAGGCATGCATGCACCCTCTCCAGCTTGCGCTGGCGCACGTAATGTTTGGGTGTGGTGCCCAGATGCTGGTCGAACAACGCATACAGTGATCGCAAACTCATGCAGGCCTGTTCTGCCAGTATCTCAGCCGACAACTCCAGCTTTAGATTGTGCTCGATGTAATCGAGAATTCGCTCAAGGCCTGCTTGAGGGGCGCTCAGGCTTTCGCGACGGACATTGGTACTCATCAGGGTCAGCAATTTGCTGGCTACGATCTGGCTGTAATGGCCCTGTACCCTTGGCAACGAGTCGTTTACCTCCGCCTCGTGGCAGACCATGGCCAACAAGTTGACGAACCCGTCCAGTTCCTCCAGCCGATAATGGTTGCGCAAGAACCGTACGCCGCCATCGGGTCGCTGCCAGCGCTGTTCATCGCAGATCGAATCCAGCAACCGGGTCGGCACCTTGAGGATGAATTTCTCGCAGTCTTCCGAATAGGTCAGGTCAACCGGGTCGTCGGGGTTGATCAGCAACAGCTCGCCTGGAACCAGATGATGCTCTCGCTTGTGCCCACGCCACAGGCAATTGCCGTTGAGCAATACCTGCAGGTGATAAATGGTTTCCAGCGCCGGCGAAGTAACCCGCACGCTGCCGCCATAGCTGATCCGGCACAGGTCGAGTTCGGCGAACTTGCGGTGGCTGAGGCTGGCCTGGGGATGGGTGGTACGCGACAGACCGATGCAATGCTGGCCTACATGCTGGTTGACATAATCAGACACAGCATAAGGGTCGGCGTGATGAAACACGCTACTGCGCTCGCTCAACAGGCGGCTTTCCATAGGCAAGGCACTCGGTATCGTTATTGTTCTGGTCGCCGCGTCCTACGGCCCAGTGGGCTGTGGTTGCGGTCGTCACGGTCATTCTATCGAGCCGGCTGCGGGTCGCGGGGGCAGGCGACAACCGGTGGATGGGCACACTTAAGCAAAAAGGCGGGGGTTGGGCAATGCGACCTTGGGAATGGATGGGCGGATAGCGAACAGTAAGGACAGGTCAGTGTTCGTTTATCGAACGGTTCAGGCAACCCGGCACCGCTCACTTCACTGCACCGGCAGGAAGTTCATCAACAGCAGGCTTTGCGCATAATTCAAGCCAATCCGTCTGTATCGCTCATCCAGCAACTCCGCCAGCAAGTCCAGCCGTGCCACGATCTTGCCGAACTCCACGGCAAAACTCAGGTTGCTGCCCTCTTCCGAGATTTCGTTGGAGAACAATAGCAGCACGCCATTGGCATCCTGTCGTTGACTCAACATCCAGGTGGCCTTCTCGATATTGCGGGCTGCGTTGTTGACGAACAGCGGATCGATGGTATCGGTCATGTAGAACTCGGTACGCCCGCCGTGCGCGGTGATCAGCATGCTGCCGATGGCGTAGATGAAGGCGCCGACCCGGTCACCGCGAAACTCGGTGCTCAAGGCATAGCTCAAGGCTGCAAGGTCGCGGCGGTCGCCCAGTTGCGCCAGCGGTTGGCGCTGTTCGATGGCCATGCGGATCTGCCGCTCGGCAGTGGCAGCGTCCACGTACCCAGACATCTTCCACTGGTTGGGGTTGCGCAGGTACAACTTGTTCATCAGCAGATACAGGCTTTGCAGGTTGTCGCGCATCGACAGCGTGGCCAGGCGGTCGACACTGGTCTGGAACAGCTCGCCGGGCTTGCCGTTGCCGAACTGGTTGAGCATGTCGCGCCCCTGCTGCTGGGAGCAGGCACACAGGCATGTGAGGGTGCCTGCCAATAGCAGGCGGGGGAAAAATTTTGGCTTGCTTGCAACCATCGGCACCGGGCAAATATTCGGCGGCCGCACCGGGGATCAGAGCGGCCTGGCCAAGCATAGAGCCCGGAAATTGGAAAAAGTGCGGTGACTGGGAAGATAGTAAGCCTGTACCGGCCTCTTCGCGGGTAAACCCGCTCCCACAAGATCACCACAAATCCTGAAAACTGTGCAGTACCTGTGGGAGCGGGTTTACCCGCGAAGAGGCCAGTACAGGCGACCCATTACTTACATGGCGTGCCGCAACATCTCCACCACCTGCGCATGCAGCGCCGGATCACCACAGGCCACCACACACCCGCCATTTTGCGCGCTGCTGCCATCCCACGCCGTGATCACACCGCCTGCCCCCTCAATGATCGGCATCAACGCCTGCACATCATACGGCTGCAGGCTCGCTTCGACGATCACGTCGACAAAACCGGAAGCCAGCATGCAGTAGGCATAGCAGTCGCCACCGTAACGCATCAGCCGCGCCTTGCCGGCAACGGCCTCGAAGGCAGTCTTGCGCGTGGCGGTATCGAACATGTCCGGTGTGGTGCACATCAGCGTGGCCGAAGCCAGGTCGGCGCAGGCGCGGGTCTTCAACGGCGTGCCGGCGCGCCAGGCGCCTTCCGGGGTGCCGACAAAGCGCTCGCCGGTGAACGGCTGGTTCATCACTCCGACTACCGGGCGCGTGCCGTCATTCAAGGCAATCAATGTGCCCCACAGCGGCAGGCCAGTGATGAAGGCACGTGTGCCGTCGATCGGGTCGAGCACCCAGGTCAGCGGGCTGCTGCCCACTGCAATGCCGGCTTCTTCGCCGAGGATGCCATGCTCGGGATAGCGTGCCTGGATCAGCTCGCGCATGGCGTCCTCTGCGGCCTTGTCGGCCACCGTCACCGGGTCGTACAGCCGCCCCCCCTTGTCCTCGACGTCCAGGCTGGCGCGAAAGTATGGCTTGATCGCCACAGCAGCAGCATCGGCCAGCTGCTCGGCGAAGGCACGGAATTCGCCGATCTGTTCAGCGCTCAGGGACATGGGGCGGGCCTCGTGAAAATGATGGGGCCCGCATCATACCCGACGTCAGGTGCTCATGCAGCCCGGCGCGGTCTAGACTGAACAAGACCAGATCATCGGGGGGCTGCCACACGTGGAGGTGTGAGATGAGCCAGTTCAAGCGTCTGTTCGTCATGCTCGGCCCGCAGATGCGCCACACGCCGGCGCTGCAACGCGCTGCGGCGTTGGCGGAATCCAGCGGTGCCTTGCTGGATATCAACGTGTTCGTCGACGATGTCGACACCTTCGGCTTGATGAGCGATAGCCGCGAGCGTGAGCGATTACTCAGCGACAACCGCCAATGGCTGGCAGATGAAGCCGAACAACTGGCCAACGCCGGCCTGGATGTGTCTACCGAGCTGCTGCTGACCCGCGACCCGCTGGCCAGCGTGCTGGAGCGAGTCGAACAGCTGGGTTGCGACCTGCTGATCAAGGACGTGCAGCATGAACCGGTGCTCAAGCGCCTGCTGGTAACGCCACTGGATTGGCAACTGCTCAAGGACAGCCCGGTCGCCGTGCACCTGGTCAGCGATATCCGCCTGCCCCTGCCCCGGCAGATAGCCGCCGCAGTGGACCTGAACAGCCATGGCGCTGGCGAGCATCTGGATGAGCAGGTGATCCACTGCGCCCATGCCCTGGCCCTGCAGTGCAACGCCGAGCTGCACCTACTGCATGTGTGCGATGCGGCCAAGACCCACATAGCCGACTTCGGCGCCGGTACGGTGACCATGCCCGGCTTCGATGTCAGCGTGCGAACCTCGCAACGTGCGGCGTTCAACCGCTTGGGCGACCACCACCAGATCCCGCTGGAGCGCAGGCACTTCCTGGAAGGTGCAGCGATCAAGGCGATTGCCCAGTTCGTCGGCCACAACCGAGTGGACGTGATCGTGATGGGCAGCCACCGACATGACGCCATGCAGACGTTCCTCGGCGGGACCACGGCGCATGTGCTGGAGCATCCGCTGTGCAATGTGCTGGCGATCAAGGCGGTCCGCTGAAGGCTGGGCAACCTGGACCGGCCTCTTCGCGGGTAATCCCGCTCCCACAGGTACCCCACTGCCCTCAGGCCTAGTGGAACCCCTGTGGGAGGGGGTTTACCCGCAAAGACGGCGGTACGGATTTCACCTTTTGGTACCTGGCACACCAGTGCCACTTAAAAATAATGAATTTGATAATGATTCGTAGTAGTTTCTTGGCGCTTGCCCACCCTACCCCTCAGCGCCTTCTCCAGGATCGTCCCGTCGATGCGTCGCACGTTCGTTTCGCTTTTTGTGCTTCATGCTGTTTCCCCGCTGGCATTTGCCGAGCCTGAACCGCTCAGCGAACCTGCCCAGATCGAACTCCAGGCCCTGAACATTACCAGCAGCGCCGATAGCGAACGTGCCGATGGCCCGGTCGCGGGCTACAAGGCGACCCGCTCGGCCAGCGCCACCCGCACCGATACCGCCCTGCACGAAACCCCGCAATCGGTCAGCGTGGTACCCAAGGATGTACTGGAAGATACCGGCGCCACGCGCCTGCAGGACGGCCTGGACTACGCCGGCGGTGTCGGCCGCGCCAACAACTTCGGCGGCCAGGGCCTGACCACATTCACCGTGCGTGGCTTCACCACCGGCGAGTTCTACCGCAACGGCTTCCCTATCAACCGCGGATACCCCAACGCCCCCGACGCCAACACCGTCGAGCGCCTGGAAGTGATCCGTGGCCCAGCCAGCAGTCTGTACGGCCGTGGCGACCCCGGCGGCACCTTCAACGTGGTCAGCAAGCAGCCGCTGCCAGAGTCCAAGGTCACCCTGGGTAGCCAGTTCGATGACCAAGGCATGCACCGCGCGACCCTGGACGCTACCGGGCCGCTGAACCAGGACGGCTCGCTGGCCTACCGCCTGAACCTGCTGGGCGAAGGCGGCGAAAGCTTCCGTGACGATGTGGAAAGCGAGCGCTATGACGTGGCGCCGGTGCTCAGCTGGCAGGTCAACGACAGTACCAAGATCGTCTTCGAGGGCGATTTCATGCGCAACAACCACCCGCTGGACCGTGGTCTGACGCGCTACGCCACCCAAACTGGCAGCGCCTCGCGCGACACCTATATCTGGGAAAAAGGCAGCGACAACCTTCTGCACAACGACAACAACATGGCTCAGGTGCGTTTCGAACACCTGCTCAACGATAACTGGACGCTGGGTGGCGGGTTCCAGTTTTTGGATGGCTCGCTCAAGGGTAATGCTGTCGAAGCCAATGGCGCACCCGCAGACGGCCGCACGCTGCAGCGAAACTTCAACTATCGCAAGCTGGAGTGGACCGATCGCGATTGGCAACTGAACCTGACCGGGCATTTCGATACAGGAGCGTTCAGCCACACCCTGCTGACTGGCATCGAGTACGAAGACTACGACTACAGCTCTATCATTCGACGATCCACGGCCTCCTACCCAATCGACATCTACAACCCGGTACTTGGCCAACCACGCCCAGCCCTGACCCGCATCACCACCCACGACAAGGAAAACCTCAAGACCTGGGCTGCATTCATCCAGGACCAGGTGGCCCTCACCGAGCGGCTGAAAGCCCTCGCCGGGGTTCGCTTCGAGCGCTTCGAACATGATTACGACGACAAGCTGCCGGCGAACCGCGACTTCAACAAGGCCGAGAACGGCGTCACTCCGCGCTTCGGCCTGATCTACGATCTGACGGATACCGTAGCGGTCTACGCCAACACCGCCCGTTCGTTCAAACCCAACACTGGCACGCCTGCCGGCAGCAGCAGCGGTGGTTTCAACCCGGAAAAAGGCAAGTCCTACGAGCTGGGCGTGAAATGGGAGGCGCTCGACCGTCAGCTGAGCATCGATGCCGCGATCTACCACATCGTCAAGGAAAACGTACTGGCCAACGACCCGAACGACACCACCAACACCTACAAAATTGCCGCCGGCGAGGTGCGCAGCCGTGGCCTGGACATCAACATCGCCGGCAACCTGACACCGGAGTGGCGCGTGATTGGTGGTTATGCCTACGTGGACGCCGAAGTGACCCAGGATACGACCCTGCCCAAGGGCACGCGCCTGGCCAACATCCCGCGCAACAGCTTCAGCCTGCTGAACACCTACGAGTTCCAGGATGGCCTGGCCAAGGGGCTGGGGTTAGGGGTTGGGGTGAAGTACGTGGATGATCGCGCCGGCCAGACGGCAGCCACGACCTACACCATGGAGCGTTACAGCGTGGTGGACCTGCTGAGCTTCTACAAGGTCAACGAACACGTGCGGTTGAACCTGGACGTGAAGAACGTGTTCAACAAGGGCTATGACGAGGGCGCGTTCAACAACTACGTCTACCCGGGTGCGCCGCGGACGGTGCAGGCTGGAATTTCATATACGTTCTAATGGTCTGCCGCCATTCTTGAAGCTGCCTCGATACCCTGTAGGAGCAGCCTTGTGCTGCGAAGAGGCCCATATGCCAGAACATTTTTTTCATACGGGCCTCTTCGCAGCGCAAGGCTGCTCCTACAGGTAACGCACCTGGCCTGACCTTGGGTCAGAACCCTTTGCTGTAGAACAGCGAGTACGATTCGATGCCGTCGTTAGGCTGCTTGAGCCCCGCGTTGGAGTAATGCATCGCGCGGATCCCCACCTTCTGCTCCCCCGGCAACTTCAGGCCAAAGCCGATGCGGTCTTCGAAGTTGACCGCCGAACCCAGGCGCTGGTCGCCCACGTCGGTCTTGGAAAACGCCGCCAGACCAATACCGGCCTCGATGTATGGGGTATAGGTGAAACCACTGAATTCGTAAGTGAACACCGGGCTGAACGACAGCGAGTGCGCGCCACTGGCCTCACCGCCTTCCCAATAGGTGTAGGCCGCATCCCAGTATCCGGTCAGATGACCAGTGCTGCTTTCCAGCCATTTCTTGTCCCAGTCGAACGACAGGCCAATACGGTAGGTCATGTCGCCTTGGCCAGTGGCGCCAACGGCGCCGGTCACCTGCGCGGCCTGGGCCAGATTCGCCCCGGCAAAGGCCAGCACTGCAGCAGCCAGCGAAGCTGCTAGACGGGTTTTCATCAATGACTTCTCCTGATGGTCTACACAACAAGCGGAGGCTTGGGCCCCTCGATCTTATGCGGGACCGGTTGCATCCCGACCGGTCACACGAAGTAATACTTTTCTGATTATTGTCCAGATAAACAGAAAGTTGAAAGTGAATTGCCACTATTGGCTAATTCCGTCTGCCAGCATCTGCCCTGCCGAACAGCAGGACTCAGTCGTATTCCGCTTCTTCGTGTTCGCCCAGCAGACGCCTTTGCCTCGGAGTGGCCTCCTCCAGCACCTGCGGGTTGAAACGCCAGTTCAAGTATGGCGAAAACTTCTGCGCGACCATGCGCCGACCATAGTGCACTTGCAGCATGTCGCGCTCGCGTGACTGGGTGCAATTGGCCCCGCCGCTGTGCCAGACATCGCTGCGAAACACAAGCGCATCTCCTGCCTTGCACAGCACCGGCTGGGCCTCGCGGCCCTGCCAGTGTTGCTCGCCAGCCTGCGGTGGCCGTGCCGCACGGTGGCTGCCAGGCACGATCCAGGTCGGCCCGATGTGATGGTCGATATCGCTGAGGTACAGCTGTGCGGTCAGGATCTGCGGGGGCTGGGTGAAGTCGCCGCGCTCGCTGAGCCAGTCGGGCAGCTGCATGGGCAGATGGTCCAGGTGCAGAGCCATGCCGGGGTAACCTGGGTGGCTGCGCCAGGCGGTTTGCCCGATCACATGGCAGTCGGCGCCCAATGCCGCTTCGGCCAGGGCAATCAACGGGGGCAGGTCAAGAAAGGGCAACCACAACGGGTTGCGGTTGAACACACATTTGTAGTGTTCCAGCAGCCCCTGGTAATCCCAGTGAATGGGCTGCAGATCATCGATGGCGCAGCGCAACAAGGCGATACGCAAGGGTTCGAGCACACCGGGGAGCAACACATAGCCCCGCTCGTCCAACATCTCCAACTGAAGGTCCAGGCTCATGGCGATGCGCTCCTTTGAAGCAGGAGCACATTCGTACTCCTGCCCGTTTTACCCTCAACGCCAGTTAAGGTTCACGGTCGTGGGGGTCTTGCCATTCACGGTCACCAGCTGTTGCACCGTCTCACCCTGGGCGTTGCCAGTGACTTTGTACTTGCCGGGAGGCAACTGCACGTACAGCAACGGCCCGGCATCCACAAGGCTGAGCACGGACTGGCCCTGTGCATTCTGGATGTCGACGTTGGCACCACTCTGGAATTTGCCTTCCGGGCCGGTGGAGAGTTCTACGTGCAGGTCATATCCCGGGGTCTTGCGCAAGGCGTTGGCTTCATCCTGGCCGATGCCGCCTTGCAGGTAGCGGACGCCGTTCTGCTCCTGCTGTTGCAGTTGCACGGCCTGCATGTCGATTGGAGCATTAAGGTCAGCAGCCGCCGCCAGGGTCCATGGCAGCGCCAGGGCGATCAGCAGCGCCGCGCCGAGGGCATAGTGATGGTTACGCATGGTACGACCCTCCTTTCGAGGATGGCTTACCTATTATCTGATCCCTCAGGCGTAACGGCGTTCGTGCTGATGCATGGTCGTCGGGATGAAATTTGCCGCGATGGCGTGAATCTTGCGCTAGAACATCATGTTGTACGCCCTTCTTCGAGCAATTTCACAAACATGCTCAAACTGCGCGAAACCGTGCCCCGTCGCCACACCAACCAGGTTTTCAGGTAGCGGAAATCCTCCGACATCGGCCAGGCACTGACGGTGCTGCAACCGGGCATGTTGTCGAGCATGCTGCGCGGCATCATGGCCAGCCCCGCGCCGGCGCTGACGCAGGCCAGCATGCCGTGGTACGACTCCATTTCGTGGATCTTGCCCGGCACCGCCTGGTCCTGCACGAACCAGTTCTCGAAATGGTGCCGGTACGAACAGTTGGCGCGGAAGGCGTAGATGCTTTCGCCGTTGACGTCCTGGGCGCGGGTTACCGGGGCGTGGTTAAGCGGCGCGATGACCATCATTTCTTCCTCGAATACCGGCATCCCCTCCAGCGTCGGGTGCAGCACCGGCCCGTCGACAAATGCCGCCACCAGGCGGCCAGACAGCACCCCTTCGAGCATGGTCCCGGAAGGCCCGGTGGACAGGTCCAGGTCAACCTTGGGGTAGCGCTGGTTGTAGGCCGCCAGCAAGGCCGGGATGCGCACCGCCGCCGTGCTTTCCAGCGACCCCAGGGCGAAGGTGCCTTGCGGGTCTTCACCGGCCACGGTTAACCGCGCTTCATGCACCAGGTCGAGGATGCGCCGGGTGTACTCGAGGAAGTTCCAGCCTGCGGGGGACAGGCGCAAGCGGCTTTTTTCACGAATGAACAGCTCTACGCCCAGGTCCTCCTCCAGTTGCTTGATGCGTGTGGTCAGGTTCGACGGCACCCGATGGATGTGCTGCGCGGCAGCACTGATACTGCCCTGCTCTGCCACGGCCTTGAAGATCTCCAGTTGCACCAGGTCCACAGCCTTTCTCCAAACGTGAATGTTTCGCTCATTATTATTCAGTTTTCATTAAAGCCCTAGCCCACTAGTCTGGCGTCACGGATCAACAACAACGAGAGTTTCCCGCCATGAGCGCGATCAGCAGCCTGACCCACGCCATCTCCCTCGACCCGTACAGCGGCGAGCAGATCGGCGCCTACCCGTTCGACACCGACACCGCACTGGAAGCGGCGCTGCAACGTGCCAAGGTTGGCTACCGCCAGTGGCGCCAGGTGTCGCTGGGTCAGCGCAGCGAGTACCTGCTTGCCCTGGCCAACACCCTGGAAACCAAGGCCGAAAGCTTTGCGCAAATGATCAGCCACGAAATCGGCAAGCCGATCGCCCAGGCTCGCGGTGAAGTCAGCAAGTGCGTCGGCCTGTGCCGCTGGTACGCCGAACACGGCCCGGCCATGCTCGCCCCCGAGCCGACCCAGATCGAGAAAGCCCGCATCGAATACCGCCCGCTGGGCCCGATCCTGGCCGTGATGCCATGGAACTTCCCGGTCTGGCAGGTACTGCGTGGTGCCGTGCCGGCGATCCTGGCCGGTAACACCTACGTACTCAAGCACGCGCCGAACGTGATGGGCAGCGCCTACCTGCTGGGCGAGCTGTTCAACGATGCCGGCCTGCCGGAAGGCGTGTTCGAAGTGCTGAACGTAACCCCGGACGGCGTCACCCGCGCCATCAACGACCCACGCATCGCTGCCGTGACCCTGACCGGAAGCGTGCGTGCCGGCATGGCGATTGGTGCACAAGCCGGCGCCGCGCTGAAGAAGTGCGTGCTGGAGCTGGGCGGTTCCGACCCGTTCATCGTGCTGGCCGATGCCGACCTGGACGCCGCAGTAAACGCTGCAGTGATCGGCCGCTACCAGAACACCGGCCAGGTTTGCGCTGCGGCAAAACGCCTGATCGTCGAGGAGAGCATCGTTGACGAATTCACCCGCAAGTTCGTTGAGGCCACTCGCGAGCTGAAGGTCGGCAACCCGCTGGAAGATAGCACCTACATCGGCCCCATGGCCCGTTACGACCTGCGCGATGAGCTGGATGGCCAGGTCCAGGCGACCATCGCCGAAGGGGCCACCCTGCTGCTGGGCGGCCACAAGGTCGATGGCATGGCCAACTTCTACGCGCCGACCGTGCTCGCCAATGTCACCTCGCAGATGACCGCGTTCAAGCAGGAGCTGTTCGGGCCGGTGGCGGCGATCATCAGCGCACGGGATGCGGAGCATGCAGTGCAGCTGGCAAACGACAGCGAATTCGGCCTGGCCTCGACCATCTACACCGCCGACTACGCACTGGCCGAGCGCATGACCGCGGCGCTGGATACCGGCGGCGTGTTCATCAACGGCTATTGCGCTTCCGACCCCCGCGTGGCCTTTGGTGGGGTGAAGAAGAGCGGCTTCGGGCGTGAGCTGTCGCACTTTGGTGTGCGTGAGTTCACCAATGCCCAGACGGTGTGGCTGGACCGTAACTGATTGGCAATTGGGGCTGCAACGCAGCCCCAAATACTTCAATCCCGAACCTGGTCCTTGACCCAGTCCAGCATCCCCCCCGGCACGATCAATTCATGCCGCGCCCGCGAACAGGCGGTATACAAGCCCGCCAGCATCCGCGCCCGCTCATTGCGGTTCCCCGCCACCTGCGGCACCACCATCAGTTCCGGCGACACCATCACCCGGGCGAACTCCATGTTCTTCACATCCCGCACCCGCCCCAGGAACAGCTTGGGCGCCTTGTCCCAGCGGTAACGGCTCTTGGCCCTGGCAAAGTGCTCCGGCGTGTAGCCCTTGCGCAGCATGTTGGCCACGGCAACGAACGCCTTGTCGTCACCCTTGTCCTGCTCCAGCGCCTGCCAGCTGGCATAGCGGAACAGCATCGGATGTCGTGGCCGGGTGCCATGGCGGTACAGCTCGATGCAGTCCTCGACGAACAGTTCGAAGTCCTTGCGTGCACTTTTCAGCAGCACGAACGGCACGCCCTGGTGGGTCAGGCGCTGGAACCAGCCAAACAGGCCCCATTCATCGTCGACGATCAGCGCCGTGGGCTGTTCCGGCACGCTAACCGTATCGAAGAAGCTGACCCGGGTGTAATGCTCGGCACTGCCACTGAAGGCTGCCTGGATCACCGCCGGGTGTGCCTGGATCAGCGGGTTGAGCACGTTGTCCATCGCTGGCCCGGCCCGCAGTGAGTGGTCGATGTAACGCTGGCGGATAAAGCTGCCATGGTGCGCGCTGAGCCCGTTGAGGTTCTGCAGCTCGTCACCCAGGGCAATGATCGACTGCGGGCTGCGGTCGAGCACGGCAAGCATCGGTGCCGACAACTCGTGGGCCTCGTCGACAATGACATGGGTGTAGCGGCTATCGATCACATAATCGGTCAGCGACAGCAGTTTGACCCGGTGGTAGTCGCGCACCGGCAACTGGATTTCCCGTGCCGACGGGCGAATCAACTCCTGCCAGTACAGCCGTGCCTTTTCCAGCAACACTTCCTGGTCCAGCGGCGTGGTCCCCGGCCCGGCCCAGGGCAGGTGGTGCAATTGCAGCTGGGTATCGGCGCTGTGGCAGAACGTACGCACTGCGCGGATGCACAAGGCGACCACATCGCGCGCGGCGAGCGGGCCGATATCAGGAATGGCGAGCCAACGCACCACCTGCGCATCCTGCGGGCGCCACGACAGCTTGGTACGGTACGGATCGCGCAGGCGCCAGCCGTTGCTGGTGAGGTCGCGGTTAAGCAGTTCGTCGGCCAACTGGCCGAAGGTCAGCGCGGTATAGGCGGCGGCGTCCTTGACCCGTGCCTGCAGGGCGCGCAACTGGCCTTCGGTCAAGGCCAGCAACAGCGTGCGCTGCGGCTCGAGCAGGCGGGCGAACTGATGAATCAGGAAAGTCTTGCCGGTGCCGGCAAAGCCCTGTACCGCCACCGACTCGTCGATACCGCTGAGGAATTCGCGCAACAGGCGGTTCTGTTGGTCGCTAAGCATCAGGTCGCTTGCCAGGGACGGCAGGTACACCGGGTGCAGCGGGGTTGCCCGCTGGCGGTAGCTGTCAGCGAACTGGAAGTTCCACTGGCCCTCGGCGTCCAACAACTCGTCAGCCTGGTACTGCACCTCGGTCGACAGCAGTGCGATACCGTTTTCGCCCAGCATGCCCAGGCCCATGGCGAAAGCTTCGCGATCGAAGTGCTGCGCCACCTGGCTCTGGAAGCGCCCGGGGGCGGCGCTTTCGACCTCGTTGGCAATACGCACGATTTCGGCAAAGCGGCGCTCCTGCGCATCCGCCGAGGCGGTGGCGGGCTGGCGCGGCAGGTTTTGCACGAACAGCACTGCGGCAGCGTCGAGGACGCTGGCGGTGGTGAAGAAGTCGGGGGTGGGCTCGCTGGCGAGGCGGTCGGCCTGGTCGCTGGGCAATGGCAGGTAGAACATCGGCACCTCGGGTGGAATCAGGGCGGCACGATAGCAATTTTCGCGGTGGAATGCTGGGCTGTGTATGTCTGGGCCTGCCTCTTCGCGGGTGAACCCGCTCCCACAGGGACCTCACAATGCCTGGCCCCGAGGTGATCCTGTGGGGAGCGGGTTCACCCGCGAAGAGGCCAGTAGCTACACCACCAAATTCAGCCCCTGCCCCGCTTCAAGGTCTCGCTGGGAAACTCCTTGAACAATTGCCGGTAACTCTCTGAAAACCTTCCCAAATGCCAGAACGACCAACGCATCGCCACTTCGGCGACGGTCACGCCACCGCCACGCAACAGATCGCGCCGCGCACCGTTCAGCCGGCGCAGGCGCAACCAGTGCGCCGGTGGCATACCGGTAAACGCCTTGAACGCCTGTTGCAACTGACGCAGGGAAACGCCGGCAACATCCGCCAGTTCCACCAGGTTCAGTGTCTCTTCCGGGCAGTCAGCCGCCCACTCACTCACCCGGCGCATGATCGCCCGTTCCTCGTCACGCCGCTCCAACGCCACGCCCTGCAGGCGCTGGCAGGCGTTGTCGAGGATGAACAGGCAGTCCTCCAGCAGTTGCTCCGCCAGGGCCTGCCCCTGCAGCGGGCAATCGGCTTCGCCAAGCCGGGTCAACGTTGCGCTCAGCCAGCTGCCGAACAGCGCGTTCTGCCCGCTGCCCAGCGGCACCATGAACAACCCCTCCAGGCGCTGCAGGTCAAGCCCATGGCGGGCGAGGAAGGCCTGGTCGAACACCACCGCCACTTCCTGATAGTTCTCTGGTGTGATCCAGATGTTGCGGCTCTGTTCGTTCAGCAGGTACAGGCTGTTCTCGCTGCGGTCGAAGCAGAACGCCAGCGAACCGCTCGGCGCGCGGAAAAACTGCTCCACCCGGGTGTTCAGCCGCTCCTCGTATACCTCCACCCCATCCAGCCCCAGGCAACGCAGTTCGCCGCTGAAATGCCCGGGCGACATTTGCCGGTACTGCTGCTGCCAGCCAGGGGTGGCACGTACCAGTTCGCTAACGTCGGTAGTGTGGAAAGCCTGGACTTGCAGGGCATTGGCGGTTGTCACGCGCGGTCCTAGTTGCACTCTTTTGGTGCATTCATTTCCGAAGAAAGTGGATAGATCAGCCTTGCAGGCTGCGACCAAGATAGTCTCCAGCGCGTCACCTGGGAAGCGCGACGCCTTCGAAACCGTGCAACGGTTTACGCCGGCACGCTCGCTCCCCCACTAAAACCCAACCAAGAGGTCTGTATGAACGCCCCCTTCGATCAGCTGTCCACCTGGCTGAAAGAACACCGGATCACCGAAGTCGAATGCGTGATCAGCGACCTGACCGGCATCGCCCGCGGCAAGATCGCACCCACCGCCAAGTTTCTTCACGAGCGAGGCATGCGCCTGCCCGAGAGCGTGCTGCTGCAGACGGTCACCGGCGACTACGTTGACGATGACATCTACTACAACCTGCTCGATGCCGCCGACATCGACATGGTCTGCCGCCCCGACCCGGCCGCGGTGTACCAGATTCCGTGGGCAATCGAGCCCACCGCGATCGTGATCCACGACACCTTCGACAAGCAAGGCAACCCCATCGAGCTGTCGCCGCGCAACGTGTTGAAGAAGGTGCTCAAGCTGTATGCCGACAAAGGCTGGCAGCCGATCGTGGCGCCGGAGATGGAGTTCTACCTGACCCAGCGCTGCGAGGACCCGGACTTGCCACTGCAGGTGCCGCTGGGGCGTTCCGGACGCGCCGAAAGCGGTCGCCAGTCGTTCTCGATCGATGCCGCCAACGAATTCGACCCGCTGTTCGAAGATGTCTACGACTGGTGCGAGATCCAGGGCCTGGACCTGGACACGCTGATCCATGAAGACGGCCCGGCACAGATGGAGATCAACTTCCGCCATGGCGACGCCCTGGACCTGGCCGACCAGATAACCGTGTTCAAGCGCACCATGCGTGAAGCGGCGCTCAAGCACAACGTGGCCGCCACCTTCATGGCCAAACCGATCACCGACGAGCCAGGCAGTGCCATGCACCTGCATCAGAGCGTGGTCGACATCGCCACCGGCAAGCCGATCTTCGCCAATGAAGACGGCAGCATGAGCCAGCTGTTCCTCTACCACATCGGCGGTTTGCAGAAGTACATCCCCAAGCTGCTGCCGATGTTCGCGCCCAACGTCAACTCGTTCCGCCGCTTCCTGCCGGACACCTCGGCACCGGTGAATGTCGAGTGGGGTGAAGAAAACCGCACCGCCGGCCTGCGCGTGCCCACCTCAAGCCCCGAGGCGATGCGCGTGGAAAACCGCCTGCCCGGCGCCGATGCCAACCCGTACCTGGCCATCGCCGCCAGCTTGCTGTGCGGCTACCTTGGCATGGTCGAGCGCATCGAACCCAGCGCACCGGTGCAGGGCCGAGCCTACGAGCGGCGCAACCTGCGCCTGCCCATCACCATCGAGGACGCCCTGCAGCACATGGAAGACTGCGAGACGGTGCAGCAGTACCTGGGCAAGCAGTTCGTCCAAGGTTACGTGGCGGTCAAGCGCGCCGAGCATGAGAACTACAAGCGCGTGATCAGCTCGTGGGAGCGTGAATTCCTGATGCTGAGCGTGTAATCACCTTCCAAGGCATACACAGAACCTGTAGGAGCAGCCTTGCGCTGCGAAGGGGCCAATACAGCCACAGTAGATCTTTTGCCCTACCGGCCTCTTCGCAGCACAGGGCTGCTCCTACAAGGTTATGAGTCTCCTGTGGGAGCGGCCCCTATATACAGAACGCCAAGAACAAGACCAACGAGGTGTCCCCATGCGTCATCTGCAAGCCCTGATCCCCGCCGCATTCACCCTGCTGTTCGCCACCACCACCCAGGCCACTCCCTCGGTCAGCGTATACAACTGGACCGACTACATCGGTGACACCACCCTGACCGACTTCCAGACCAGCAGCGGGATCAAGGTGGTCTATGACGTGTTCGATTCCAACGAGACCCTGGAAGGCAAGCTGCTGGCCGGGCGCACCGGCTATGACGTGGTGGTGCCATCCAACCACTTCCTCGCGCGCCAGGCCCAGGCCGGAGCCTTCCTGCCGCTGGACCGCAGCAAGCTGCCGAACTGGCAGCACCTGGACCCAAAGCTGCTCAAGCAGCTTGAACAGAACGACCCCGGCAACCAGTACGCCGTACCCTACCTGTGGGGGACTAACGGCATTGGCTACAACGTCGACAAGGTCAAGGCGGCCCTGGGCGTCGACCATATCGATTCATGGGCGGTGCTGTTCGAACCCGAGAACCTGAAAAAGCTCAAGCAGTGCGGCGTGGCGTTCATGGACTCGCCCGACGAACTGTTCCCGGCCATGCTCAACTACCTGGGCATGGACCCACGCAGCGAAAAACCGGCCGACTACGCCAAGGCAGAAGCCCGCCTGCTCGAACTGCGCCCCTACATCACCTACTTCCACTCCTCCAAGTATGTCTCCGACCTGGCCAATGGCGATGTCTGCTTGGCCTTCGGCTACTCCGGCGATGTGTTCCAGGCCGCCAACCGCGCCGTGGAGGCGAAAAACGGCGTGAAAGTCGCCTACAGCATTCCCAAGGAAGGCAGCAACCTATGGTTCGACCTGCTGGCCATCCCCAAGGACGCCAACAACCCCGAACAGGCCCTGGCATTCATCAACTACCTGCTCGACCCCAAGGTGATCGCCAAGGTCAGCACCACGGTCGGATATGCCAACGCCAACCCCGATGCCCAGGCCTATATGGATGCGTCACTGGTGAACAACCCCGAGGTCTACCCACCCCAGGACGTGCTGGACAAGCTGTACATCTCCAGCACCCCAAGCCCGAAGATCATGCGTGTCATGACCCGCTCCTGGAGCAAGATCAAGTCCAACCGCTGAGTCGAGAACGCCCATGTCTTCCACTACCCAACACACCGCTTCGTACTATGCCGCCACAGCACGCAATGCGGCGCCCTACCCCAGCCTGGATGGCGAACTGACCGCCGACGTGTGTGTGGTCGGCGGCGGTCTGACCGGGGTCAATACCGCCCTGGAACTGGCCGAGCGCGGGCTCTCGGTGGTACTGCTGGAAGGCCGGCGGATCGGCTGGGGCGCCAGCGGTCGTAACGGCGGCCAGCTGATTCGCGGCATCGGCCATGACGTCAGCGGTTTTTCCCGGCATGTCGGCCAGGACGGCGTGCATTACCTGAAGCAGGCCGGTATCGATTCGGTGGCGCTGGTGGCCAGCCGCATCGCTCGGTACGGCATTGCCTGCGACCTGCGCTGGGGCTTCTGCGAACTGGCCAACACACCTGCGCAGTTCGCTGCTTTCAAGGACGAACAGGACGACCTGGCCGCACTCGGTTATCGCCCTGAAACCCGCCTGGTCAGTGCCGACCAGTTGCATGAAATCGTCGCCAGCGACCAGTACGCCGGCGGCCTGGTGGACATGGGCTCGGGCCACCTGCACCCGCTCGACCTGGTTCAGGGCGAAGCTCGCGCCGCCCACGGCCTGGGCGTACGCATCTTCGAGCAAAGCCCGGTGCTGCGCATCGAACACGGCCCGAGCGTGACCCTGCTCACCGCCCGCGGCAAGGTGCGGGCAAGCAGCCTGGTGCTGGGCTGCAACGCCCACCTCGATGAACTGGAGCCACGCCTGAGCGGCAAGGTGCTGCCGGCCGGCAGCTACGTGGTGGCTACCGAGCCATTGCCCGAAGCACTGGCCAGCAGCCTGATCCCGCAAAACATGGCGTTGTGCGACCAGAAGGTCGGCCTGGACTATTACCGCCTTACGGCAGACCGGCGCCTGCTGTTCGGTGGCGCCTGCCATTATTCCGGTCGCGACCCCAAGGACATCGCCGCCTACATGCGGCCCAAGGTGCTGAAGGTGTTCCCGCAACTTGCCAACGTGCGTATCGACTACCAATGGGGCGGCATGATCGGCATCACCGCCAACCGCTTCCCCCAGGTCGGGCGCCTCAGCCAGCACCCGAATGTGTATTACGCCCAGGGCTATTCCGGGCACGGGCTGAACGTGACGCACTGGACGGCGAAACTGCTGGCCGAAAGCATAGCGCTTGGCCACAGCCGGGGGCTGGACGTCTTCAGCGCCGTACCACATCTGACCTTCCCCGGCGGCAAGGCACTGCGCTCACCGCTGCTGGCGCTGGGGATGTTGTGGTATCGATTGCGGGAGGCGCTGGGTTGAGCCGCAAGTTTTACCTTTTCACAAAGGATTGGAACCTACCCACTGGCCAACTGTCACGCACCTGCTAGCGTTGTTCTGGCCGACCTATCATGGATGCATTTTCATCATGAAATCATTGCCCCGCATTACCCTGTTGTGCGCCGCACTGCTAACCATGGCCGCCTGCTCCAGCAATCGCGTGGACCCCAAGGACTATTCCGGCTTCCTCAAGGATTACAGCCGGCTGCAGGAAACCAAGAGCCCGTCGGGTGACCCGGTGATGCGCTGGATCGACCCCAAGGTCAACGTCAACCAGTACAGCCAGGTGTTCATCGAGCCCAGCCAGTTCTACCCAAAGCCGCAGCCGACGGAGGTCATCTCGACGCAGACGCTGCAGGACATCACCCGTTACTTCAACGAAGCGCTGCGCCGTGAGATGGGCAGCGTCGTACCGCTGGCCAAGGGCCCCGGCCCGGGTGTGATCGTGGTGCGTCCGGCCATTACTGCCGTGTCCACCAGCAACGAGGGCCTCAAGCCCTATGAAGTCATTCCTATCGCGCTGATTTCAGCCGGCGTGAACACCGCCATGGGCGGCCGCGACCAGGAGGTGGATGTCGGGGTGGAGGCTGCGTTCCTCGATGGTTCCAGTCAGAAAGTGCTGGCCCAGGTCGTGCGCAAGGGCACGGGGCAGGAACTGGAGAACAAGACCACGAAGCTGACCCTGAATGACGTCAAGCCGGTGCTGGATGGCTGGGCCAAGGACATGCGCGCCAGCTTCCTGGAAGCGAAACAGAAAGCCCGCTAAAGCCTCACTGGTCCATGTAGGAGCGGCCTTGTGTCGCGATGGGGCGCGGAGCGCCCCCAGATCCTCGGATTCAAGCTGAAATCGCTGGGGCTGCTTTGCAGCCCTTTCGCGACACAAGGCCGCTCCTACAGTTGACCGCATCAACATTCGACGAAGGCAACGGCCAGGCCGCCGCGCGAGGTCTCCTTGTAGTTGGCATGCATGTCCGCCCCGGTATCACGCATGGTGCGGATCACCCGGTCAAGCGAGATGAAATGCTCGCCATCCCCACGCAACGCCATCTGTACGGCGTTGATCGCTTTCACCGCTGCAATCGCATTGCGCTCGATGCACGGCACCTGCACCAGGCCACCCACCGGGTCGCACGTCAGACCAAGGTTGTGCTCCAAAGCAATCTCGGCCGCGTTTTCCAGTTGCGGCGGTGTAGCACCCAGCACCTGGGCCAGGCCGGCAGCGGCCATCGAACAGGCCGAGCCCACCTCGCCCTGGCAGCCAACCTCGGCCCCGGAAATGGACGCGTTCTTCTTGCACAGGATGCCGACCGCCGCCGCTGCCAGCAGGAAGTCCACCACGTCCGCGTCGCACGCGCCCGGGTTGAACTTCATGTAGTAGTGCAGCACCGCCGGGATGATGCCAGCCGCACCATTGGTAGGCGCCGTGACCATGCGCCCGCCGGCGGCGTTCTCCTCATTCACCGCCAGGGCGAACAGGTTGACCCACTCCATGGCACTGAGGGTGGAACCGATCACGTTGGGCTTGCCCAGCTCCTGCAGGCTGCGATGCAGCCGCGCCGCACGGCGCTTGACGTGTAACCCGCCAGGCAGGATGCCTTCGTTGCGCAAGCCGTTGTCAACGCATTCACGCATGGCCGCCCAGATCCGCAACAAGCCCTCACGCACCTCGGCCTCCGGGCGCCAGGCACATTCGTTGGCCATCATCAGCTGCGCCACACTCAGGCCATGGGCCTTGCACAAGGCCAGCAACTGCGCAGCACTGTCGAACTCGTACGGCAACACCACCGCATTCGCTTCGACTGCTGGCGCATCGATCTCGGCTTGCTCGACGATAAAGCCACCGCCCACCGAATAGTAGGTCTGGCGCAACAGGCTGCCCTGCCCGTCCATGGCTTCCAGGCTCATGGCATTGGGGTGGTACGGCAGGTTCTCGTCGAGCAACAGCATGTCGCGGCTGTAGTCGAACGCCAGCGGGTGGCTACCATCGAGCATCAGGCAGTGCTCTTGCATCACCTGGCCAATGCGCGACTCGATAGTGGCCGGGTCGATACGGTCCGGCCACTGCCCCATCAGGCCGAGCAGGCAGGCGCGATCGGTGGCGTGGCCAACCCCGGTGGCCGACAGCGACCCGTACAGCCGCACCTCGACACGGGTTGCCCGGGCCAGCAGCCCTTGTTCGCGCAGGGCCTGGGCAAAAGTAGCCGCCGCCCGCATCGGGCCGACGGTGTGGGAACTGGACGGCCCGATGCCGATTTTGAAAAGGTCGAAAACACTGATAGCCATGCTAATGCCTGACCGTACCCCGGGTATGACGCCGCAGCACGGTTATCTAGAAAAATTGAGCGGTATTGCGATTTTGCGCGATACTGCCGCGCTAGCTCACGGATGACCAACGAAACTTCCTAAGCAAGGCTTTAGTGGTACTAAACGATGCGACGACAACTCAATGGCCAGATGTTTGTGTGGCTGCATGTATTCGCCTGTGCGGCCCGGCACCTGTCCTTCACCCGCTGTGCCGAAGAGCTGCACATCACCCCGGGCGCAGTCAGCCAGCAGATGCGCCAGCTGGAAGAGCGCCTGGGCTACCGGCTGTTCCTGCGCCGGGCACGCGGTGTGGAGCTGAGCGCCGAAGGGCAACGCCTGGCGCAGACGGTGGCCGAAGCCTACGGCAGCATCGAAGCCGAACTGCTGCGCCTGGACGCCGGTGAAATCCGCGGCACCCTGCGCCTGCGCTCGATCCCGTCGTTTCTGGCCAAATGGCTCACGCCCCGCCTGCCGCGCTTTCAACAACGCTACCCGGACATCGAGCTACGCCTGGTGGCCGAAGACAGTGCCCAGGCGTTGACCCCGGGCGATTTCGATCTGGCCATCGACCTGAACGATGGCAGCTACCCCGGCATGCTCTCGACGCCGCTGCTGGACGAGCAGATCTTCCCCGTGTGTTCCCCTACCTTGCTACGGGGGCGCCCGCCACTGCACGGGCCGGCGGACCTGGTGCACTACCCGCTGCTGCATGACATCACGGCCTGGCGCGGCAGTTCGGAATATGCCGAATGGGAGTACTACCTGGAGGGCATCGGCGCCGCTGGCCTGGATGTGCGACGCGGGCACACCTTCAACCGCAACCACCTGACCATCGAGGCGGCGATTGCCGGCATTGGCGTTGCGATTGCCCGGCGCACACTGCTCAACGACGAACTGGAGCGCGGTGCGCTGATCGTGCCGTTCGGGGTGCCGATCGCCAATCACAAGCGCTATGTGGTGCATTACCCGCCGGGTGGGTTGAACCAGCCGGGGGCACGGGCGGTGCATGACTGGCTGGTGGAGGAAGCACGGGGGTTCAGGGAGCTGCACCCGCTCACGAAGGTATAGATTGGTGAATGCCTTGAGCCTTGTGGGGGGGCGAAGATCGAGCGCCGCCCGCGCGGCGCTTCGCGGGGCAAGCCCGCTCCCACATTTGTTGCAACGTGCCGAACCTGTCAGGCCATGGTTGCCAGCCTTGTTGCCTTGACGCGGTTTCCCGGCTGGCGCTACCGCCGTCTCGGCAGTCTCAAACTCTCCACCAAAGCAGGCAACGCCTCTCCCACAGGCATGGCCACGTTGCAACAAATGTGGGAGCGGGCTTGCCCCGCGAAGCGCCGCGCGGGCGGCGCTCGATCGCATAGGCAATGCAGTTCTCACGGCAAGCGCCTCGCAGCATTTGTCTCAGTAAGCCTGCTTGCCAGTAAACGCATTCAACGTGCGCACCAGAATCACGAAATCCAGCCACAGCGACCAGTTGTTGATGTACTCGATGTCCGAGTCCACCCGCTGGATCATCTGCTCGATATCCTTGGTCTCGCCCCTGAACCCGCGCACTTGCGCCAGGCCGGTCATGCCTGGCTTGATGTTGTGGCGGGCAAAGTAGTCGACGATGTCCTGCGAATACAACGTGTCATGTTGCAACGCATGCGGCCGTGGCCCTACCAGCGACATCTCCCCGGTCAGCACATTGAACAATTGCGGCAGTTCATCCAGGCTGGTACGGCGGATAAAGGCGCCAACCCGGGTCAGCCGCGGGTCGTTCTTCTGCGCCTGCTTGACCACACCCTCTTCCGGCTGGTGGACATGCATGCTCCTGAACTTCCAGATGCGGAATGCTTCCCCGGTCCAGCCGGTACGTTCCTGGCGGAAGAACACCGGGCCGCGGCTATCGAGCTTGATGGCCACTGCAACGGCCAGCAACACCGGCGATGCAACCAGCAGGATCAGCGCCGCCAGCACTCTGTCCTCGAGGTTCTTCAGGAACAGGCTCATGCCCGTCAGCGGTGTTTCCGACAAGGTCAACACAGGAATGCCGGCAATTTCCCGCACGCTGTGGTTGATCAGGCGCAACGAGAAGATATCCGGCACCCAGTTCACCGCAATGCACTTGTCGAGCAACTTGAAATAGACATCGTTGATGACCTCGGAACCGCCCAGCGGGGTCACCAGGTACACCGTGCGGATGCCGTAGCGCGCCACGATATCGTCGAGTTCGGCAATATGCCCGAGCACCGGCAGGCGCTGCTTGCCTTCGGCACCTTCGCGCCCCGGCTCATCGGCCTTGGCGATCAGGACGCAACCCAGCACACGCTCGCCGAACCAGGGGTTGTTGCTGATTTTCTGATACAGGAAGTTGGCAAGGTCGCCGGCGCCAATGATCAAGGCGTTGTCCAGGCGTGCATGGGCGGTAAAGCGCTTTTGCAGTTCACGCACGGCAAAGTGCAGGAATAACTGGGCGATGTAGCCAATGATGAACAACTGCACGACCAACAGCCGCGAATAGGTTTCACTCTGTTTGGTAAGGAAGGCCATGACCACCAGGAAGCAAAAGGTTGCCGACCAGGCCTTGAACAGCCGGAAAGCCTTGATGGAAAGCCCGACGTTGGTACGGTAGATCGCATAATGGTCGTAGATGACTGCCAGTGCGCCAATCAGCAACAGCAGCATGATCACGTAATCGGAAGTGATGTAGCCAAACTGGTCGTAGATCAGGTACCAGGCAATACCGGTGACTGCAATTCCATCGAGGCCGGCCTGAATGGCGTTACTTACGCTGCTTCTTCTCTGCAGTAAGGAACGACTGCTTCTGGGTTCGAAAACCATTTCAGACCTCATCGATTTGCGCACAGCAGGTGCCTTCGATCAAACAGCCAGTCCTGACAACAGCTCATGCAAAGCCAGTGAACCAGAACCGTGCAGCCCAAGCCCCTGATCTCACTGTAGCAGCCACCCGCCATCAGTGTGCCCGGAATCACCACCCACGCAGATCTGGCCGACTCAGACGGTGCGCCGAGTCGCCCCCCCGCCCCGGCTATACAGCAGGGTACGCAGCAGGAACAACGGGTTGCCCACCACATAGCGCATGAACAAGCGCTTCGGCTCGCGTAATAGCCGGTACAGCCACTCCCCGCCCAACCGCCGCAGCCACTCGGGCGCCCGGCTGACCTTGCCGCCGAGAAAATCCAGGATCGCGCCGCCGCACACGATCAGGCACGGCCCGCCTGTGGCCACCAGCCTCGCCGCCACAGCCTCCTGCCTGGGCATCCCCATGCCCAGCACGATCAGCTCCGGTTGCTGCTCTCTGGCCAGTTGCAGGTAGGTATCGACGCTGGCAAAGCCATCGTGAACCGACACCGGCACCACTCCGAACAGGGCTGCACTGCGCTGCACGGCCTGCTCCAGGTAAGGTTGCCGGGTGCCCCAGAACGCGACCCGCCGACCACGGTAGGCAGCCATGAGCCTGGGAATGAAGTCGGTACCGTTCATGTTGAACCCGGGTTCAAGCCCCAGCCGGCGATACAGGATCGCCATGCCGGAACCGTCGCGCAGCAGCACGTCAGCCGCAGACAATGCCTGGTGGTACGCGCCATCGCGTACCACCAGATTCATTGCATGGGCATTGACGAAGCCCAGCACGGTCGGAGTTTGCGGGGTGGTCAGCCTGTCGAGCAGGCGCTGCGCGGCAGCGGCATCAGCCACCACTTCGAGCTTGCCTATAAGGGTATTCCAGCGTTTCTGCCACTCAGCCATCAGTCTTCATCCCGTTTCGAACGTACCCATTCAACCTGGCGTTTGATCAGGAACCCCAGATACAAGGGGACCTTCCTTACAGCGTAAAACGGCGCGTACAGCAGCACGGAAAAGGGGATCAGTTCGCGGCAGAAGCGCGCCCAGGCCAGCACGACGGCAAGGCCCAGCAATGCCAGCGCGCAGAGGGCGATCCACGCAGGTACCGCCAGGCCGAACAGCAGGTACGCCAGCCAGGCCACCAGGTTCAGCCCGAGCAGGGCCAGCACCAGCAATGCCAAGGGAGGCACCAGCAGGTCAAGGGTCATGGCCAGCAAGCTACCGTTACGCTGGGTGATTGCGGCCAGCGCACGCCTGGGCGCGTCGGCCAGTATCAAACCCAGGTGCCCGTGTTCCCAGCGGGTGCGCTGGCTACCCAGGCCTTGCTGGCTGGCAGGGAACAGGCTGCTGACCACGGCGTCGGGGCAGAACACCGGCGGCTTGCCTTGCTGGCACAGGTCCAGGCCCAGCTTCAAATCCTCCACCAGGTGCCCGTTGGCCAGATCGATCAAGTTCAGGTCACGCCAGCCGAACGCCATGCCCGCGCCCATCAACTGGCAAGGCAGGCCCAGCCGGGCCCAGCCACGCGGGCGTACCAGGTTCTTGACCCGCCAGGCGAACTCGGCAACCTGCACTTTCAGCCCAGCCCCTGCCGGTGCGCGCATCAGGTACAGCGCCTGCACCGGGCGAGCGACCTCACGGTAGCGCCGCGCCAGGCGCTCGATCGCACCCTCGCCCACCTGACAATCGGCATCCACCACGATCACCACCTCGGGCGGCTGCTCAGCCAGGTGGCGCACACCAAAGTCCAGTGCGTAGCCCTTGCCGCGCAACTGCGCGTCGTGACGTTCCACCACTTCGGCACCGGCCTCACGCGCCAACTGCGCAGTGTCGTCAGTGCAGTTGTCCGCCACCACCAGCAAGCGGTCGCCAGGCCGCAACTGTGGGGTAATGCTCGCCAGCGTGGCACGAATGATCGAAGCCTCGTCATGGGCTGGCACCAGCACTGCCACCTGCGGACGAGCATTGTTACCCGACGGTTGCGCGCGCGCCGGCAGGCAGGCCATCAGCACTTGCACCAACAGCAGCAGCACCGGCAACAGGACGATGGCCGCCAGCATGCCCAGTAACCAAGCCAGTACACTCATCATGCGGATGCCTTGAAATAACCGGCCAGCCGGGCCGCCTCGGTATCGATGTCATGCCGTTGCAGCACATATTGGCGGCCAGCCTCGCCCATGCGCTGCAGCACTTCGGCAGGTTGCGCCAGGCAGTCGGCCATGGCCACCGCCAGCGCGTCCACGGTGCCGGCGGGGAACAGCCAACCGTTCTCGCCCGGCCGCACCAGCTCGGGAATACCTGCCACATAGGTGGTCAGCACTGGCCGGCGCAAGGCCATGGCCTCCATGATCACCACCGGTAAACCCTCGGCAAAGCTGGGCAGCACCAATGCGCGGGCAGCAAGTATTTCCTCGCGCACCTGTGCGCTGCTGATCCAGCCGGTGATGCGCACCTGCTGCTGCAAGCCGTACCGGGCAATCAACGTCTCGATCTGCCCACGCATCTCACCGTCGCCGGCCAGCACCAGCTCGAAGGCGATCGACCGTGCGGCCAGCACGCGCGCGGCCTCGAGCAACAGCAGTTGCCCTTTCTGTTCGCACAGGCGGCCTACGCACACCAGACGCGGCGCCGTGGGCACGCTGACCGGCGCCACTTCATGGAAGCTGCGCTCAAGGCCGCAATGCACTACCTTCACCTTGGCCCAGTGGTCGTGTGCCACCCAACGAAACAACTGACTGCGCCCGTACGAGCTGACCGCCGCGACAAAAGCGGCACGCCGTACCTTCTCGCCCATGTGCAGGAACTGTGGCTTGTCGAACTCCTCCGGCCCGTGCACGGTAAAGCTGTAGGCTGGCCCGCCCAGCACATTGGCCAGCATCACCACCTCGGTGGAATTGGTGCCGAAATGCGCGTGCACATGTTCTGCCTCGCCTCCTTGCAACCACTGCAGTACCTGGCAGGCCTCGGCCAGGTAGACCAGGTGGTAGGGCCAGGCGCGGTCGGCCCGCAGGCCAAGGCGCATGGCCAGCCACAGCGCCTGGAAGAACCGGCGCGGCTGTGTGCGCAACACCTGCCAGGTCGGTGTCAGCAAGCCCTTGATGCCACTTTGCAGCACATAGCGGGTCTTGTCCCGTTCGCTCGTGTCCTCAGCGTCCTGCAATTCGGTGTCCCACCCGCGCAGGGCAATACGTTGCACCTCTACCCCCTGGCGCTCCAGCGCCAGGATCTCGCGGCGGATGAAACTGTGGCTGACCTTCGGGTACTGGTTGATGAAATAGGCAATGCGCATAGGAATCCAGATCAAGACCCGCGTGATGAAACTTCAGACCTGCCTCGGCAGCCAGCCGTTACTTCAGGCTATCGACTACCGGCGGTCGGCGCCTCGCCGATGCCGCCTCGTCAGGTACATCCCCCTGCTTCCCTTGTAGTCCAAGGTTGTGACCGCTGCCTGGCAACGCTGCCTGCAAGCGGGCGAAAACATCGTCGAGCAATGCCTGGCGGCGGCGGTACATCGCCCGTTTCTTCGCCGGGATGTCCTGTTCCGCCCGCTGTGCCGCTGCCAGCGGGAGGGCAAAGAAGTCCGCATGGTTCGAAGCGGTAGCGCCGTGCTCCAGCCAGATCACGTCATAATTGGCCGCCAGGTCCTGGCCTTTGTCGTTGCCAAAGTACGGGTGTCGATGGTGGCGGCAGGCATCACTGACTGCGTACAGGTGCGCCACGTCCAGGGTCCGGGCCAGGCACTTCAACGCCTCGAGCAGCAGGCTGCGGGGGCGTAACCCCTCGAAGTCCTTGGTCAGGTCGCGGTAGATGGCCAGCGAGGTTTCGCTGTCGATACCCTTGTGAATGCCCTGCACGGCACCGATGAACAGGCACAGTTCGCCCTGGCAGCGGCACAGGCTGAACGCCAGGGAAGCTACACGCAGGTCGCTTTGGAACAGGTTCAATACCAACTCGCCTTCGCGCTTGAACCAGACCGGCCGGTCCAGGACCAGGCGACAGCCCGGCGAATGGCCGTACAGCTCGCACAACGTCAGGCTTTCGTCCCGCCCCAGCAGCAACATCCCCGGGAACTGCCCGGCCAGCACTTCGAAGTGCGAAGCCACCACCTCCAGGCGTTGGGGGGCTTCCCAGCATTTGCTGAGGTAAGGCCACTGCACGACACCGATGCAATCCACGCCCAGCCGCTGCAGACCTTGCCGACCCAGCGCCGCCGTCATGCGCTGCAGAAACGCATTCAGCTCAGGCCATTGCCTGGCAATCTGCAGCGTCAATTTGTACTTGTTGTTCAGTGCCCGCAACGAATAGCCCGGTTGCAAGGTAAACACGCTTTTCAAGATCGTGCCGAGCATCATTGGGCCTCTTTCTCATAGAACTGCACATAACTTATTGAATTAGCGGGGGCCCTGTGGGAGCGGACTGCTTGCGAACTCAGTTTTCTTCACTTGTACTCGATCAACGTCGATTTGCCGGCCGCGACGCGGTGGCGCAAGAACTTCAGCTGCCCAAGCATTTCCGGGAACTTGCCCAATACCAGGAACACTGCCTGTAGCCAGTTCTCCCGCACCGACTTGCCACCACGGCAGGCCAGGCGTACGGCCTGCAGCGGGTAGACCAACAGCAACAGCAGGCCCCAGCCGCCCACCAGCAGGCAGGTCAGCACGATCACCATGGGTATGCCCAGGCCCCACAGCCAGGCCCGGCGCGATTCGCGCAGCCAGTGCCGTTCCGGCGGCTGACCATGCAGGTAAACCCCCTCGGCATAGGCATGGCCGGCGCGCAGGCTACGCCGCCACCATTGGCTGAAATGGGTCATGGCGGCATCGTGCAGGGTCATCTCGGCGTCCAGGCGCCAGACCTTCCAGCCCTTTGCCCGCAGACGCACGCACAGTTCAGGCTCTTCTCCGGCGATCAGCTCTGGGCGGAAGCCGCCGACGGCGGCGAAGGCATCTACCCGCATCAGGGCATCGCCACCACAAGCCTTGGCCTCGCCGATGGGGGTGTCCCACTCCAGGTCGCATAACAGGTTGTACACCGACCGCTGTGGGAAGCGCTCGCGTCGGCGGCCACACACCACTGCCACTTCAGGATGCTGGTCGAGAAATGCCTGGCCCGTGACCAGCCAACCGGCATCCACCTCACAATCGCCATCGACGAACTGCACCAGGTGCATCGACGGCAGCAGGCGCTGCAAGGCGGCAAAGCCTTCGTTACGTGCGCGCGCGGCGGTGAAAGGGATGCCCATGTGCAGCGCCAGTACCTCCACCCCCAGGCTGCTGGCCAAGTGTGGTGAACCATCGGTGGAGCCAGAGTCGACGTACATGACCTTGTCCGCCCCCAGCAGCGAACGCAGGCAACGCTCCAGGCGCAGGCCTTCGTTGCGGCCAATCACCACCACACCGATCCCGTTCGCCATGGGCCTCACTCCACGGGCGCCGTGGCGGCCGGTTGCCTGGCCTTGATGATGGCCGGCACTCCTACCGCCAGCGAATTGTCCGGCACATCCTCCAGCACCACGGCATTGGCACCGATGATGACGTTGTTGCCGATGCGGATACTACCCAGCACCTTGGCCCCGGTGCCGATATCGACGTTGTTGCCGAACACTGGTGCAACCGGTTCATTGACGTTCTTCAGGCCCACCACCACGCCGTTGCGGATGCGACAGTCATCGCCAAACCGGGCATAACCGCTGATGACGATGCCGCCAAAATGGTCGATGACGAAGTTGCGGCCGATCACCGCTTCGCACGGCAACTCCACACCCGTGATGATCTGCACGAACTTGAACAGAATTCTATAGATGAGCGAAAACAGCTTGCGCAGCAGTGCCGGGCGAACGCCATAACGCCAGCGACCAAAGCGGTACACCAGCAATACCCAGAAACCTTGGGCGGCCCAGTCGCCCCCATGGGCACGCAGGTCGGCACGTAGATTTTCGAACATGGCTCCCCCTACCTTGTCGGTTGGCTGGCGTACCGGGTCTTGAACAACAGTGACCAGGTCGCCCGGCAGTGACGCCAGCAGGCCTGTATTGCGCCCCGGCCGCGTCGTTTCAACAGCGCCTTGAGTGCCAGCACCAGGTCGCCCAGGGTGACCAGCAGCATGTGCAGGGCAAGGCCCGCCAGCCCGTGATGCTTACGGAAGTACAGCAACTCGCTTTCGATCTGGCAGGACGAGATCTGCCGGCTGGCAGCCTCCAGTTCGGCTACGGACTTGGAGCTTTCCCCACCGATGTGAACCACCGTGGTGTGCGGGTAGAACACCACTTTCCAGCCCGCTTCCTTAACCCGCTTGCAGTGATCTACCTCCTCGTAATAAAGAAAGTAGCGCGGGTCGAACAGGCCTACCTGGTCAAGCACTTCGCGGCGCACCAGGTAGAAGCAGCCAGGCAGCCAGTCGCACTCGCGGACCGAAGCGTGGTCCCAGTTCATTTCGTCGACCATCTTCAAGCCCGGGAAGAAACGCCCCAGCCCGGTACGCCCGACGAACACGTTGAGCGGCGTGGGGAAATAGCGGCAGCTGGGCTGCAGGTCGCCCTCGCGGCCCTCCAGGCGCACCCCCAGCACGCCGCACTGCGGGTGGGCATCCATGTAGTCGAGGGTTTTCTGCAGGGAATCGGCGGCGACGAAGGCATCGGTGTTCAGCAGCAAGGCGTACTTGCCCTTCAGGTGCGCCAGCAACTGGTTGTTGGCCCGGCCGAACCCCACGTTCTGCTTGTTGCTCAGCAGCAGCGCTTGCGGGCAGACCTCGGCCATACGCTGCAGCGAGTCATCCACCGAGGCATTGTCTACCACCAGGTAATTGGCCAGCCGTTCACTGTCGGCCCGGCGCAACGCATCGAACATCGGCTGCAGCAAGGAAGCGGTGTTGAAGTTGACCACCATGACATCAACCGGTTTGCTAGCCATTGTTGCCATCCCCGAAGAAGTACTGGCGCCTTTGCGCCATCAGCAGCGGCTCCAGCTGCGGGTCGTAGGCGCCATTGCGCTGCTTGACCAGGTCGATCCACGGGTAGGCTTCGCAACGTGCCTCGACCCGCTTGATCAACGCCTCGGTGGTGCAGATGAACTCTGCCGGGTTGCCACCAAACACCGTGCCCGGCGGCACGTCCTTGGTCACCACGGCACCGGCGGCCACGATCGACTCAGGCCCGATGGTCACGCGGGGCATGACGATCGCTCCGTGGCCGATGAAGCAATTGTCCTTGATGTCGATGAAACCGACCGAGTCCAGGTGCTTGCCAAAGCGATGTTCAATCAGCAATACCACCCCGTCATGACCGATCAGCGTGCAGTCGGACAGGCCCACACTGTTACCGATGCGAACCAGCGAAGGGTCGAGGAACTTGCAGCCTGTATTGACATAGAAGTTGCTGCCTACCGAGTGAAAGTTGCCCCAGCGGGTAAGGTAGGCCCCCCACTCAAGCCCTGAAGGTTTGCAGAACTTCCTGTAGAACGAGCTTCCTCGCCCCGTTGCATGGACATAGCGCGCCACTGCCTTGCGTATCCATCCCTTCATGTGGCCAACCTCGCAATCAAAGCAATCTGGACTGTCCCTGAGGCGCATCCGGCCTCGTTCTTGTGGGCGCTGACCGCAGCGCACTCAACCCATGTACAACGTGCGTCACACCACGGCGTCGCTGGCCGCGCTCATCCTGGCATCGAGGTGGTCGGCCAGGCGTATCGCAAACTGCAGCAGCGGCATGGTCGGGTTGGAGGCACCGCCCGTGGCAAAGACGCTGCTGCCAGCGACGTAAAGGTTTTCGGTACCGAATACCTTGCAGTTGGTATCGACGACACCGAATTGCGCCGACGACGCCATGCGCGTGGTACCCATATGGTGGGCATGTGGTGACAACCTCAGCGGTATCGAGGTGTCATAAACGAAGTCATTGAGCTTGACGAAGCCCAGGTTCATGTCAGCCCACTGCTTGGCCAGTTCGCTGCCAATGCACTTGATGGTGTGCCGGTCGTCAGCGGTCAGGGCCCAGTTGACATTGACCTTGCCAACACCCAGTGCGTCCTTCTCGTCCAGCAGCGAAATGCGGCTGTGCAGGTTGGGGACCTGCTCGATCATGGTGCTGATGACACCGTCACCGGGGCAATTGAACTTGGCCACGAAGGCGATCTTGCTGGCAATCCCCATGTCACAGGCCAGGCTCTCCAGAAAATGCTTGACCTCGGCAGTACGACCATAGGTTTGCACATCGGCCAGCAAGGCGGCCCTGACATTGCCTTTGCCTGCCCTGTATTCGTCAACGAAGGCATCGGTGGTGTAGTACTCGCGCGGCTCAGGGGCTAGCCCCGACTTGAGGATGAAGGTGCCAAGGTCAATGTTCAGGTGTTCCATGAAGCACCCGCCGACCAGCCCATCCTTGCTCACGACCCCCGCCGCCACCAACGACTCGCTGTTGAGCAGTTGCCTGGCATTCTCGATGGCACCGGTGGCCAGCACGAAATTGCTCGCAACCAGCCGCTGGCGATTGCACTCGTAATCGGACAGTACCACTGCGGCCAGGCGGCCGGAGGCCTTGTCAAACTCCAGGTTTACGCAATTGCAGTTGATGAATACATCCAGGTCTTCGGTCTGCTCAAGGGCCGTGGCGTATTTCTGCGCAAAACGCGTTGGCGGGCTGAGCAGAAAGCGGTCCGGCTCGAAGTCACCGCCGTCGAGGCCAGTATTCAACGCGTGAAAATCCGCCCCGGGCGGCAGGTCGACGATTTCCATGGCAGCAGGCAGGTAGCCTGCGATCTCCGAATAGGGAATGGGCCAGCCAGGCAAGTCACCAAGCGGTGGAATGGCGAAGTCCGAGGGAGTGAACGGCCGGCAACGGCCTGCCCAGTGGTTGGATGTGCCGCCCAGGTAACGCAAGCGAGCTTCCTTGGCATACAGCTCCAGGCCGGTGGATGTACAGGCGTACAAGGCTTGCGAGTTCGCCGAGTACTCACGCCCGCCGCCTTCGGCAAGCAGTACGCTCCAGCCGGCGGTCGCCAGGCGAAGGGCCAGGGTGATGCCCGCCGGGCCGGCGCCGATGATGCACACATCGTAACTGTCGCGCAGCGCCTTCTGCTGCTGATAGTCCTTGATCATGCGTGTTCGTTCCGGAAATAACGGGACGGCAATACCCAGCCGTTGATCACCACGAATCCGGACCTGTCTGCGCGTTGGCTGGCAACGGCTGCCGTCGCACCGAACACCGCGCCACCAACGCCCAGCAAGACACAACTCTGAAGAAAGCCTCTACGACCCACTTGCGCATTACAAAAAGTAAGCTTCCCCATGATCCGGTGACCTGTACCTTTGAAAGTTTCATCCAGCAAGCTGCATTACAGCCAGTTGAAAAAGGCTGTCAGCAGCGCCCCGCAAAGTGCCCCGACCAGCAGCATCGGCAGCACCACCAGCTCACGTTTGAGGCTGAAGATATCCAGCTTGCAATTCACATACACGATCAGCACCAGGGTTGGCACGGTATGCAGGGCAACCCCCCAGATCGCCCAGTCCACCCCGCCAATGGCCAGCAGCAGTGGCAGCAGCCCCCACAACGAGACCAGGCGGATGATGTTGTCCATGGCCTGGTACCTGGTCAGGCCCAGGGCAATCCACACCTGATGAGCCAAGGTATAGCGCAATGTGAGGAACGACAGCGAAAGAATCGCCAGCATCGGGCCGGCCTCACGGTAACGGTCGTCGTACATCCAGCCGATCAGCAGCGGGCTGGCGGTCAGGAAACCGCCGCAGATGAACAGCACCAACAGGTCGACCAGCAGACGAAAGCGGTGATACAGCGCCTTCAGGCGCTCCTTGTCACCGGCCCGGGCCGCTTCGCTGAAGGCAGGCAGCGCCACGGCCCCGAAGATTTTCATCAACGCGGTCTGCACGGCACCGAGGATCAGCACGGCAATCGAATACACCCCCAGTTGTGCCGCCGTCATGCTGGCGCCGAACCACATGCGGTCTCCGTACATGGCCAGCACGCCGACCATCGACGACAGCAGGATCCAGCGACCAAACACGATCAGTTCGGTCAGCGCGCTGCGGTCCCACCGCAATCGGTTGCCATGCCCCTCGAGGGCGGTGTGGCCCAGCATGGTCCAGGCCAGGGCCGACACCAGGCCGGCAATTACCAGCGCCCAGACCGAGTGGGTCAGGTAACCCAGCACCAGCATCACCACCAGGCCGACCACCTGCGAAGCCAGGTCGACCAGCACCACCCGCTTCTGTTGGAAAGTTCGTACCGCCACATCTATCTTGGTGGACTGGAAGCCCCAGATCACCGCCGACAGCCCGGTCGCCGCCAGCACCATCGGCAGCTCCGGTGCGGCATAGGTGGAATCCGCCGGCCACAGTTCGGCCAGCTGGGCAAGCCAGGCCCCCAGGGCCAGCAGCAAGGTCAGGGCAAACAGCACGAAGCCGCGGATGATCTGCACGGTCCATGCGGTATTGAGAAAGTGCGGATCGTCACCACGATGGCTCTGGATGATGTTCTGGCGCAAGCCGACATCGGACAGCAGATGCAGGAGTACCGAAACGGTGGTGGCGATGACCATCACCCCGAACATTTCCGGCAGCAGCAAGCGGGCCATGATCAGGTTGCCGCCAAGGCGCATCACCTGTGACGCCACCTGCGAAACCAGGTTCCACGACCCGGCCCTCAGAGCCCGCTTGCGCAGGCTCGCGGTGGCTGACACATCAATCGACGGCATGACGTCAATCTCTGACTGATTGGCTAAAGGTCACTATAGTTTCAATTAGCCGCGATGCTAGCCGTTGCCCGCCGAGGGAAGGTGTACATAGCCAATGCCTGAACATTTTCGTGCGTTGATAGTCATCCTGTTTCTGGCGAGCGTGGTCTTCCTGCTGGCGCGGCGGCCTGCCAGCGACCTGATCCCGCCGAGCGACTTCAAGCGCCGGCGCAACCTGTGGTTCCTGCTTACCCTGCTGGCCTTCGTCTCGCACAGTTTCTGGCTGTACCTGGGTGCGGGCGCCGTCATCCTGTACATCGCCGGGCGCCGCGAGCACAATCCCATGGCACTTTTCTACATGCTGCTGTTCCTGATCCCGCCGGCTTCGGTGCAGGTGCCCGGGTTTGGCGTGGTCAATTACCTGGTCGACCTCAACCATATCCGCCTGCTGACCCTGTGCGTGCTGTTGCCGGCGGCACTGGCCCTGCGCCGGCAAGGCGACACCCTGCGCTTTGGGCGCACCTGGCCCGACAGGCTGCTGGCGGCCGGCCTGCTGCTGATGAGCGTGCTGTACCTGCGCGAAACCACCCTGACCGACACCCTGCGCCAGACGCTGTACCTGTATGTCGACGTGTTCCTGCCGTATTACGTGGCCAGCCGTGCACTGCGCCAGATCAGCGACTTCAAGGACACCCTGCTGGCCTTCGTGCTCGCCTCCTTCGTCCTGGCCCTGATCGGTGTAGCCGAGTACGTGCGCCACTGGCTGCTGTACAGTGCCCTGGTCGATGCCATGGGCGTGCCGTGGAGCATGTCCGGCTACCTGAGCCGTGGCGGTTCGCTGCGTGCCAGCGTCACCACCGGGCAGGCAATTGCCCTGGGCTATGTGATGAGCGTGGCCATCGGGCTGTTCCTGTTCGTCCAGGGTTATGTGCGCAGCCCCCTGCAGCGCGTGCTGGGCGCCCTGCTGCTGGCCGCCGGGTTGTTCGCGCCACTGTCCCGTGGCCCGTGGATCGGTGCCGTGGTGATCGTGGTGGTGTTCATCGCCTTGGGCAAAGGTGCGGTCAGGCGCCTGGCGCTGCTAGCCGCGGTCGGCATGCTGGCCCTGCCCTTGCTCACCATCGTGCCCGGTGGCGACAAGGTACTGGACCTGCTGCCGTTCATTGGCAACCTTGAGAAAGAAAACATCACCTACCGCGAACGGCTGATGGACAACTCATGGATCGTCATCCAGCGCAACCCACTGTTCGGTTCGTTCGACTTCCGCAACACCCCCGAAATGCAATCGATGATCCAGGGTGACGGCATCATCGACATCGTCAACACCTATATCAACCTGGCGCTGCGGGTCGGGCTGGTCGGGCTTGGCTTGTTCGTGGCGTTCTTCGCCACCGTACTGCTCGGCATTCGCAAGGCAATGCGCAGCTTCCCCGACAAGGACGACGAGCAACGCCAGCTCGGCCGGGTATTGCTGGCGACACTGATCGGCATCCTGGTGATCATCTTCACCGTCAGCAGCATCACCTTCATCCCGGTGGTCTACTGGACTGTCGCCGGGCTGGGCGTGGCCTACATCCAGATGGTCCGCAGGCTGCACATCAGCCAGGCCATCGCGCTGGCCGACCCCGGTCTTCAACCCAGGTAACGCCTATGAACGTGCTCACGCTGTGCCGCACAGGTTTTCAAACCCTGCTGCAGGCTTCGGCCATTGCTGGCCTGGCCTTGCTGCCGCTCCCCGGCTGGGCATCGGCGTGGCAAGTCAGTGTCGATGAACAGAATGGCCTGCCCATGGTGACCCACGGTGGTGGACCGGTGATGAAAGCCAAGTTCGACTTCTGGGCGGCCAACTGGAGCTGGACAGGCTTCTCCACGACGTTCAAGGTCAATGGCCCCTACCACTACACGCTGCTGGGCAAGAACAAGGAGCTGGACTTCGACCTGACGGCGGATATCCGCAAGGAGCAGGCGCAAACCCTGAGCTGGGCCTTCGACCTTGACGCCCACAGCCGCCAGGCCGGGGTGATGGGCGGCGGCATGGTGTTCCAGTTCGACCCGGCGCACATTGCCGGGGACATGGGCGCCCCACAACTGCTGGCCGGCAACCGTGGCTGGTCATGGGGCAAGACCGAGCAGGGCCGGCGCATCGAGATGCGCTTCGACCCGCCCCTGGCCAAGGTGTATTTCGAACGCGGCAACCCGTCCGAGCTGCGTGCGTTCATCTACAACGACCCGATCAGCGCCGGTCGGCAGCAGATCAAGGCGGTGCTGAACATCACCGGCGACATCGAGCTGGGGCCCACGCCCAGCGAGCGCTTCGGCCTGGCCGACCCCGCCACCTGGCCCGATGACCAGCTGGACTGGCGCACCTCGCCAGTGGACCTGTCGTTCCTCAATGCCGCGGAAAAGCCTGCCGGCAAGCGTGGCTTCGTCAAGGCCGTCGGCGAGCAGCTGATGTTCGAGGACAACACCCCGGTGCGCTTCTGGGGCACCAACCTGTCCGCCTATTCGTTGTTCAAGAGCCCCGACGAAGAAATCCGCCAACAGGCCAAGCGCCTGTCGGCACTAGGCTTCAACCTGGTGCGCCTGCACCACCACGACTCGCCCTGGGTCAGCCCGAACGTATTTGGCGACGGCACCCTCGTGCGCGATACCCGGCAGCTCAGTGCCGAATCACTGCGCAAGCTCGACCTGTGGATCAAGGCACTCAAGGACGAAGGCGTCTATATCTGGCTGGACATGCACGTGCAACGTGCGCTTACCGCCAATGACCACATCGATGACTTCAAGGAACTGGCCAAGGGAGAAGAACGCGTTGACCTGAAGGGTTACGCCTATGTGAACAACAGTATCCAGAACGCGATGAAACGCTTTGCCGAGCAGTACCTGACCCATGTGAACGAATATACCGGCCTGGCTTACAAGGACGACCCGGCCATCGCTGCCGTACTGCTCACCAATGAGAACGACCTCACCCAGCATTATGGTAATGCCCTGATGCCGAACAAGGACGTACCGCGCCACAGCGAGCGCTACATGGACGCCGCCAAAGCCTTCGCCAAACGCTATGACCTGCCCACCGATCTCACCTGGCGCGCCTGGGAGCATGGCCCTTCGAAGCTGTTTCTCAATGACCTGGAACAGCGCTTCAACGCCGACATGATCGCCCACCTGCGCGGCCTCGGCGTGAAAGTACCGATCGCTACCACCAGTACCTGGGGCGGCAATGGCCTGAGCGCGCTGCCGGCACTGACCGCAGGCGATGTGATCGATGCTCACAGCTACGGTGCCAATGGCCAGCTGGAGAAGAACCCGCTGACCAGCGACGGCATGATCGACTGGCTCGCCGCCGCCCAGGTGGTTGGCAAGCCGCTGACCGTCACCGAATGGAACGCCGAGCCCTTCCCGCTACCCGACCGCCACTCGCTGCCGCTGTATGTGGCCGGCACTGCCAGCCACCAGGGCTGGGACGCCATGCTGCAGTATGCCTACAGCCAGCAAGCCTTCAATCCAGGCTGGCGCACGGCGGATAACTGGCACGCCTACAACGACCCGGCGATGATCGCCACCCTGCCCGCTGCCGCCCTGCTCTATCGCCGTTCGGATGTGAAGCCGGCCACTACCCGCTACGTGTTCGCACCGACGCCCGCTACCCTGTACAACCAGGAGATCACCCCGCGCAATTCGCCTTTGCTGCGCACGGCCATGGAAAAGGGCCAACTGCAGATCGCCCTGCCACAGACGCCGGAATTACCCTGGCTGAAACCCGCTGCCATCCCTGCCGATGCGCAGGTACTGCAGGATCCGGGGCAGTCCTTGCTGCCAGCCGACGCCACGGAAGCGGTCAGCGACACGGGTGAGCTAAAGCGCAACTGGCAACAGGGCATCTACACCCTCGACACACCACTGACCCAGGCCGCCACCGGCTGGCTGGGAGGTCGCTCGATCAGCCTCGGCGCCATCCAGGTGCAAGCGCAAACGCCGTACGCCAGCGTCGTGGTGCAGAGCCTGGACGGCAAACCCTTGGGCCAGTCGCGCGAACTGCTGGTGTCGCTGGGCACCCGTGCCGTGCCCAAGGCCGATGACAAGACACCGTTCAACGTCGAGCCGCTTGCCGGCACCTTGAGCATCAAGGCGCCTGCTGGCCTGAAGCTGTTCGCCCGGGATGCACAGACACAGTTGCAGCCATTGCCTGCGGCTTATCAGGATGGGCGCTACAGCATCACATTCGACGGCAAGTACATGTCCAACTGGCTGTTCTTGAAATAGGGCATATGGCCATCTACCCTCACAACAGACCTGTCGCTGAAATGCGCGGCTGTACAACAGCAGAGTCCAGGAGGCATGGATGAAGTTTCTGGTTGTCGGTGGCGCAGGCTACATTGGCTCGCACATGGTCAAGCACCTGCTCGGTGCAGGCCATGAGGTGGTGGTGGCGGACCTGGTCTCGCCCGGCCCTGGCGTCCAGTGGGCGAAACTGGACATCGCCGACGAACCCGCCCTGGATGTGCTGTTTGGCGTTTGCCGTTTCGATGCCGTGTTCCACTTTGCCTCATTCATCCAGGTGGGCGAGTCGGTCAGCGTGCCCGGCAAGTACTACCAGAACAACGTCGCGGCCACCCTTTCTCTCCTGCAGGCCATGGTGAATGCCGGTATCAGGCACCTGGTGTTTTCTTCCAGCGCAGCCGTCTACGGCAACCCGCAGTACGTGCCGATCGACGAAGCGCATGCCAAGGGGCCTATCAACCCATATGGGCTGAGCAAATGGATGGTCGAGCAGATTCTCGAGGACTTCGACCGGGCCTACGGCTTGAAGTCGGTGTGCCTGCGTTACTTCAATGCCGCGGGTGCTGACCCGGAAGGCCAGTTGGGCGAGCGCCATGACCCCGAAACCCACCTGATCCCGCTGATCCTGCAGGCTGCTTCGGGCCGGCGTGAGGCGGTGACGGTATTTGGCCGGGATTACGATACGCCGGATGGCACCTGCATACGCGACTATGTGCATGTGGCCGACCTGGCGGCGGCCCATGCACTGGCGGTGGATTACCTGCTGGCGGGTGGCGAACGAACCGCGTTCAACCTGGGCAATGGGCTGGGCTTTTCGGTGCAACAGGTGATCGACACGGCCCGGGCGGTGACTGGCCGACCGATCCGCACCCTCGACGCGCCCCGCCGCCCCGGCGACCCGCCCCGGTTGGTGGCCGATGCTGGCAAGGCTATGCACATGCTGGGCTGGCGGCCGGAGTTTGCCACGCTGGAGCCGATTGTGCGGCATGCGTGGCAGTGGGAGTTGCAGTATCCCTGGGCTACGCGCCAAGCCTGAGGATCGAAAGGCACTGCGCCTCCCCGTGGGAGCGGGTTCACCCGCGAACACCGGCGCAGCCGGTGCCATCCACCGCATCGCCTGCTTCGCGGGCATGCCCGCTCCCACAGAGACCCCGCCAGCTGAAGGAATGCGCTGTACCTTTGTGTCTCGAAAGGGCTGCAAAGCAGCCCCGGGATCTGAAGCTTCAGTAATAGGTCCGCGGCTGCTCGTCAGCCTTGTTCAATACCGTCCCTACCAGGTTCACCCTGGCCAGGTGGTGCAGGCAATCCTCGATTTCCTTCCTGTTGTTCATACCGTTGGCCACCACCAGCAGCACACAGTCGAACTTGGGTATCACGGTGATCGCATCGTCAGAGCTGAGCAGCGGCGGCAAATCGAAAATGCAGATGCGCGACTCGTAGCGATTGCGCAGTTCGCTGATCAAGTTGCCCACCTTGGGTGACGACAGCATTTCGGTAGACAATGGCACCGGCACCCGCGTCGGCAGCACCACAAACCGGGGCAAGGTCGGGTTGACCAGGCAGTCCTGCAGCTCGGCCTCGTCCGTCAGGAATTCGTTCAGCGCCTGGTCCATGGGCAACCCCAGGGTGCTGCCGACCTTGGGCCGACGCAAGTCGAAGTCCACCAGCAACGCGGTCTTGGTGGTGTGGTGGGCGATGCTCATGGCCAGGTTGATCGCCAGCACCGTCTTGCCCGCTTCAGGGGTTGGCGAGGTGATGGCCAGGGTTCGCCAGCCGTTCTCGTCCATGGTCCTGAGCACTTGCGTGCGCAGCAGGTCGATCGGCCCGTTCATGTGCGAGTTCTTGTTGTAGGCGACGATGCGGTGACGTTCCAGGTGCTCCGCGCGCAGCGGCACCACCTTGGTGTTTACATAGTCGAACTGGCCAGGCACTTCCGCCAGTGCCATACCAGGGGCGGGTGACAAGGCCTGCGGGGTACCCGGGGTAACCTGGTGAAGATTATTGCCAACAGCCGGCTTGGTCCTGTCCATCACTGCTTCCCTATGCAAACCGAGACATGACTTTGAACAACAGCACATCCAGTGGCATGTAGAACACGTGCACCAGCACTACCATGATAGCCGCCAGCGCCAGTGCCGCCACGATCAGCCAGTTGCGCCAACGCTTGCGCCTGGCCACATCGGCCTTGGTATCGATGTATGGCAGCGCCACCAGCACCCGCCTGCCCAGCAGGTTCTCCAGTGCACCGACGCCGCGAATGCGCTGGTTGAACATTTCCAGCAGCATCACCAGCGCACCGCCACCTGCCGGTGCCAGCACCAGGCCCAGCGCGGCGATTTTCTTGCGGTTGGGCTTGATCGGTTTCTCGGGCATCAGCGGTGGTTCCAGCAGTACAAAGCGTTCGGCCTTGTTCTCCTGCTCCAGGCTTTCGGTAATCTTCGCGCCCATTTCCTTGGCGCGGATTTCTTCGTACTTCTTGCGCGCGTTGTCGTGGTCACGCATCAAAGTCACCAGGCCACGTTCGACCTGCGGCGCCTCGAGGATCTCGGCCTCATAGCCCTCCATCTTGCGGGTCAACTCGCGCTTCTGTTCGGCCAGCGACGCGATGCGCACCTGCGCCGCACTCATCTTTGCCCGCACGCGGGCGATATCGAGGCCGACCGTGGAGGCGGCTGCCGTACGATTGCCACTGGCTTCGAGCGCCTGAATCCTGCGCTTGACCGCCACCACATCGGGGTGGGCCTCCTTGTAGCGGCTCAGCAGCCGAGCATACTCGGCCTTCAGGCTGGGCAGGTCCTGGGGCTGTTCGGCACTGGCCGCCCTGGGGCCTTCGCCAGCTTTGGTGGCCAGCCCGGCACTGGCCGCGGACAGTTCCAGTTCCAGGTACCGCAGTTCTTCCTGGGCGGCCTTGTAATCACGGTCGACTTCGCGGAACTCCAGCTCCGACCGCGACAGCATGTTCATGCGCAAGGTCTGGTGCTCGGGCAAGGCGTTAGCGTGGGCCTGCTTGAAATCCGCCAGCTGGTTTTCCAGGCTGGCCAGCTCGGCCCCCAGCTTGTTCGCCTCCTGGGTGAGAAACTCGGTGGTTTCATTGGCCCGCTCGGTACGCTGCTTGAGGTTTTCGTTGAGGAACAGTGTCACCAGCTCGTCAGCGACTTCCTTGGCCACTTCCGGCTGCTTGTGCTCGAAGGACACATTGAACGCCACGGTCGCTTCACCGCGCCCACGCACGTATGTGGTAAGGGTTTCGACCACGATGGCACTGCGCATGTGGTCGATCTTGTCGCTATCGCTGAAGCGCTTGTCGGGGAACAGGTTGTACTTGTCGATGATGCGCAGCAGGTTCTCGCGGGTCATCACCCGCTGGCGAATCACTTCGATGCGTTCATCGGCAAAGCTGGTGTTGTTGGTCGAAACCAGTTCGGGGGAAATCTGCTGCGACTCCACCAGGATGGTGCCGGTCGACTGGTAGATCGGCGGCACCATCACTGCCACAGCGACGGTCCCGGCCAGGATGACTACGATGCTCACCCCCAATAGCAGGGCGCGGTCCTTGATAATGGCGATGTAATCTCTGAGGGAGAGCTCGTAGTCGGACTTCATGGGGCCACCTGCCTGAAGTTCAGATGTCGGGGTACCTGTACGTCAATGTCAAACCCACGATCGTTGCGTTCGCATCGGCTTCGTGATCCTGCTGCCGCTCCTTGTACATCAGCGACAGGCGCAGGTCCCAGTGCGGCGAAAACTCGCGGCTGGCCCACACGCTGTAAGTCTGCAGAGTGTTGGGGGTCTGCCCTTTGCTGTCCTGCCAGGCAGCGTCCGCGCCTACCCGGGTCAGATCGCTGACGGCGTAACTCCACACGCCGCGCACCTGGTCCAGCTCGGCGAAGCCGCCTTCGGCGCTGGCCACCGTACTGCGTTCGGCGGTTAAGCTGGCGTCGGCGCGCACACCGGTGTACAGCAGCGCAACCCCACCCTCCCCACGTCGGCCACCTTCGTCGCCGGAAACCTCGGTGACACCCACATGCGCATCGGCGCTGAGGCGTTCGGAGAACTGGTACTTGACCCCGACCGCCGGGCTGTAGCTGTTGGATGCCGTCGCCGTCTGGTCCTGCTCGGGTTCATAGCGCCGGGCGCCAAAGCGGCTATACACATCAGCCCGCTCGCTCCAGGCGTAGGTCCAGGTGAACACGTTGCCCAGTTCGTCGTACCCCGTCAGCGTACTGATGTCATAACGGGCACGGTTGTACGTGGTTTCGTTGCTCAGGGTGCTGCGCTCGGTAACCGCCTGGCTCCAGTTGCCGGTCAGCGTATACAGCTTTTGCGTACCATCGGTGGTGACCACGCCGGTATCCAGTACCGTTCCTGACAGCGTCGAACTTTCGTTGTAACGCGCCAGCAGGCCAAAACGCCCGCGCTCGGTCTGGCGCTGCCAGCCCAGGCTTACATCAGGGTCTTCACGGTTGTCGACCACCGCCGTGTCGGACGAGCGCAATACATGCATGCCCAGCCCCAACCTCAGTTCATCACGGTCGAAGGTACCGATCAGGGTGTAATCAGGCGCGATGATCGTGCGCGTTACGCCCTTTTCACCCGACGACAGCAGCAAGGGGTTGCTGTCATGTTCGACGGATGTCGGTACCACCACCGTAGACTGCCAATTTGCTGCCAGGACAGTGTCCGTAAACGGCAACACCAAGATTGCCGTTGCAAAGCTAGTTGTTCTAAGAAGAGGCATTAAGTGTTCTTATTAAAGGCAAGATCAAGGAACGACCAGCGTATCGCCAGCCTGAAGTTGGATGTTGGTGGACATATCCCGGCCAGACACCAGGTCTTTATATCGCACGGGCAGAATTTTTTGGGAAGCGCCGCTACCGCGGACCACTTTGATTTCGCTTTCGTCGGCAAACTTGTCCAGGCCGCCCGACATGCTCAGAGCCTGCAGCACTGCGGTAGGGCCCGCCATTTGAACCGGCCCGGGCTTGATCACTTTGCCTTGTACATAGACCAGGTTGCCGGCGATGCTCTTGACGACAACGCTGACGTTCGGGTCGGGGAGGAATTTTTCGAGTTTGGCAGCCACTTGTTTTTCAACTGCCGTTACGTCCAGCCCGGCAACATCGATGCGCCCGGCCAGCGGGAAAGTGATACTGCCGTCGGGAAGTACGGTGGCTTCCTGACGCAGGCTCTCTTCCTGCCATACCGACACCATCACCACATCGCCGGGGCTGAGCAGGTAGGCGGCATTGTTCGGGTCGGCGTTACCGGCACCGGACCACACCATCAACATGCAGAACGCGGCAAACATTGAACGCACCATGAGGGTCCCTCCGGCCAAAAGGCCCGACAAAGAGCACTGAATGAGAACAGCACACCAACTCTCGCTCCGCTTCACGGCATACGCCCGCCATGATGGCCTCGATCTTCCCGGAGGCCTTACCTTGACGCTGTGCAGCCTGAGCTGTGCTGCCTGCAACCGTGGACCTACACGGGCTACTGGCAATATAGCAACGGTTGGGAAATTGACAAGCCAAGCCCCGGGCCGCTGCATCAGGGTAAAACTCAGGCTGGCGGACTCAGATCCTTCCACTGTTGGCGACTGCCACGAAGCCAACGACGGCAAATGCAAAGAACCACCCTGCAGTTGAAACAGGAATGATACTGTTCTGATTGATATACGCATCCGCCGCGCGCGCCGCACCACTTAACAGCACCAGCAAAGACATCGACTTGATAATCAGGGCCGTGCGCATACGCCCCTCCTTTAAAGAGGAAAATCAACTATTTGTTGGCGCGGTGTTCGGGAGTTGTTTCGCTGTTGAATTGAGCTTATGGGCACAATGACATTGCGTCAATGATTCGACACTATAATAAAATTCAATGAGCAATGGACGATATCGTCAAAAATACGACGAACAGAATGGCATGGGAGCTCTACCGACAGTGGCGCCAGCGTTTCATCGACGAGAAAAACCGTGGGAGCGCACGGGCGCCCCCATCGTTTACTCGTCTGCGTGGTGTACCACGACCAACAACTGCGCCGGCAACGGTCCTACCGATCTTAGCCGGTGTGGAATCTGGGCATTGAAATGCAGAGCATCGCCTTGCTCCAGCAGCACCCGCTCGTTCATGAAGTCCACTTCCACCTGGCCGGCGTGGACGAACAGGAACTCTTCGCCCAGGTGTTCCTTGAACGTGGGGTCGCTGAACTCCGACGGCGGCTGGATCAGGAACGGCAGCAGGCTGCGCTGCCCGACCTGGCTGGTGAGGGCAGCGTACCCCGGGCCTGCCCCGTCACCGACCAGGGCCTGGCGCTCGCCATGGCGCACCAGGCTGTAGCGGCTCTGGCCGGCCTGCTCTTCGGCGAACAGCTCTTCGACATTGACATTCAGTGCCCGCGCCAGCTTTAGCGCGGCGGCGATCGAGGGGGTGTTCAGGCCGCGTTCGACCTTGGACAGGTAGCTTTTGGTCATGCCGGTCTTGTCGGCCAGCAGTTCCAGGGTCATCCCCAGTTTCTTTCGCAGCAGTTTCAATCGGATAGACATGTGACGCGGGTTCCAGTCTTAAGCAGCCTCGCCATCATACGTGGACTGCCAAGGAAATGCTGGCTTGCCGGTGATGGGCCGCACAGCGGCCCCCGGCTTTACGGCATCACCGGCGGCAGGTACTGCAACGTCGTACCCAATGCCCACAGCAACACCAGCACCAGCGGCACATGCACCAGCAACTGCACGAACGAGAAGCCGATCAGGTCGCGTGCCTTGAGCCCCAGCACACCCAGCAACGGCAGCATGTAGAACGGGTTGATCAGGTTCGGCAAGGCTTCGGCGGCGTTGTAGATCTGCACCGCCCAGCCCAGGTGGTATTGCAGGTCATTGGCCACCAGCATCACGTAGGGCGCCTCGATGATCCATTTGCCACCACCAGAAGGGATGAAGAAGCCCAGCACCGCCGAATACACGCCCATCAACACCGCATAGGTGTCATGAGTGGCAATCTGGGTGAAGAACAGCGAAATGTGATGAGCCAGGGTCTGCTCATCGACGCCCTTCACCTGGGTGAGGATGGCCGCGATCGAACCATACAGCGGGAACTGGATCAGTACGCCGGTAGTGGTGGGAACCGCGCGCGCCACTGCATCCAGGAAGCTGCGCGGGCGCCAGTGCAGCAAGGCACCGAGCATGATGAACAACAGGTTGTAAGTGTTCAGCCCGGAAATGGCGGTAATCGCGGGCTTGGTGGCGAACTCCTGGTACAGCCAGCCGGCGGCCAGGGCAACCAGCAGCAGGATCAGGATCGGGCTGTGTTCCAGCCACTCGCCCGGGCGAGTGCGCTGGGGGGCCGGCGGTGCGGTGAAACTGGGGTCGACCCCGCAGTCCTGGGCGCTACGCGCGCTGTTCGGGCCAGGGGCCGTGGCGTAGGCGATCACCAGCGAGACCACCACCAACGCCGCCAGCATCACTCCGGACTGCCAGAGGAAGATGGTTTCGGTGAACGGGATCACCCCGGTAATCGACAGGATCGACGGTGGCAGGCTGGCCGGGTTGGCCTGCAGTTGCGCCGCCGACGAAGACAGGCCAAGCGCCCACACGGCGCCCAGGCCCAGATAGGCGGCGGCACCAGCTGCGCGGTAGTCCATCTTCAGTTCGGTGCGCCGGGCCAGGGCGCGCACCAGCAGGCCACCGAACACCAGCGACAGGCCCCAGTTAAGCAGCGACGCCAGCATCGAGATCAGCGCCACCCAGCACACCGCCGAACGGCCATTGCCGGGGATGCGCGCCAGGCGGTCGATCAACCGCGCAGCGGGCGGCGAGCTGGCCACCACGTAGCCGCCGATGACCACGAAGGCCATCTGCATGGTGAACGGGATCAGGCTCCAGAAGCCATCGCCAAAGGCCTTGGCAGTGTCGGTCGGCTTGGCGCCCATGGCCAGGGCGCCGATGCCCACCAGCATCACCGCCAGGGCAGCGAATACCCAGGAGTCCGGGAACCAGCGTTCAGCCCAGTTGGAGCAGCGCAAGGCAAAGCGGGCGGAGCGGCTGTCTTGGATTTCAGCGGCCACGGTTCAATTCCTTTTATTGGTTTTATCGGACACATCAGCAAAAACGCAAAACCCCTGCAGGAGCAGCCTTGTGCTGCGAAGGGGTCAGTACAGACAACACATCTCGTGCATGCCTGCGCTGGCCGCTTCGCAGCACAAGGCTGCTCCTACAGGGGGCGTGACGCTCGCAATCTTAGAAGGTCATTTCCTTCACATCATCCGGCACGATCAGCTTGCCGGCGGTCTTCTCGATGATTTCTTCAACGCTCACCCCCGGCGCGGTCTCGCGCAGGATGAAGGCGCCGTCTTCGATTTCCAGGTAGGCCAGGTCGGTCAGCACCTTGCGGATGCAGCCGGCACCGGTCAGCGGCAGGCTGCACTGCGGCAGCAGCTTGGACTCGCCGTCCTTGGAGGCATGCGTCATGGTGACGATGATGTTCTCGGCACCAGCCACCAGGTCCATGGCGCCGCCCATGCCCTTCACCAGCTTGCCCGGGATCATCCACGAGGCGATATTGCCTTGCACATCCACTTCGAAAGCGCCGAGCACGGTCAGGTCGACATGGCCACCACGAATCATGGCGAACGACTGTGCCGAATCGAAGATCGAGGCGCCGCGGCGGGCGGTGACGGTCTGCTTTCCGGCGTTGATCATGTCGGCATCGATGGTGCCTTCGGTAGGGAATTCGCCCATGCCGAGCAGGCCGTTTTCCGATTGCAGCATCACATCCATGTCGGCGGGTACGTAGTTGGCCACCAGGGTTGGAATGCCGATACCCAGGTTGACGTAGTAGCCGTCCTTCAGTTCACGGGCGACGCGTTGCGCCATCTGTTCGCGGGTCAGTGCCATGGTCAGGATCTCTTTGTTGTTCTGGTGAATGGCGCTCAGGCCTTGACGGTGCGCTTTTCGATACGCTTTTCGAAGGTGCCGACGATGACGCGGTCCACGTAGATGCCCGGGGTGTGGATCTCGCTGGGCAACAGCACGCCAGGTTCGACGATCTCTTCCACTTCGACCACGGTGATCTTGCCGGCGGTAGCCGCCAGCGGGTTGAAGTTTTGCGCGGTGTTGCGGTACACCACGTTGCCGTAGTGGTCGGCCTTCCAGCCCTTGACGATGGCGAAGTCGCCGGTGATGGATTGTTCGAGGATGTACTTGCGGCCGTTGAACTCGCGCACTTCCTTGCCGTCGGCAACCGGGGTGCCGTAGCCGGTGGCCGTGTAGAAGGCCGGGATGCCGGCGCCACCAGCACGCATTTTCTCGGCGAGGGTGCCCTGCGGGGTCAGTTCCACTTCCAGCTCGCCGCTCAGCAACTGGCGTTCGAACTCGGCGTTCTCGCCCACGTAGGAGGCGACCATCTTGCGGATCTGCCGGTCTTCCAACAGCATGCCCAGGCCAAAGCCATCGACGCCGCAGTTGTTGGAGACCACGGTCAGGCCCTTGACGCCACGCCGCTTGATTTCGCTGATAAGGTTTTCCGGGATGCCGCACAGGCCGAAACCACCAGCCAGTACCGTCATGTTGTCGGTCAGGCCTTCGAGGGCCTGTTCATAGGTTGCAACGCGCTTGTCCAGTCCGGCCATGCTGATCCGCCTTTTGTAGTTGTTGAACCGACGAGGCTGTCGGTGAGCGTGTGGGGACATCTTCACCGCAAGCGACTGATTTGTTAATTTTGTTTTAATCATCGATTAATAATTTTTGCAAAATAACCAACAGGCCTGTCATGAACGTCAAGCAACTGCGCGCCTTTGTCACCGTGGCCAAGTACCAGAGCTTCGCCCAGGCCGGTGAGCACCTGCATGTCTCGCAACCGGCCCTGAGCCTGACCATCAAGGCACTGGAAGAGAACCTTGGTGGCGCCCTGCTCAGCCGCACCACGCGCAGCGTCAGCCTGACTGCCGAGGGCGAGGTGCTGCTGCCGCTGGCGCGGCGCCTGCTGGCCGACTGGGACGACACCGAAGAGATGCTGCGCCAGCGTTTCACCCTGCAACTGGGCCGGGTTTCGGTGGCCGCCATGCCGGCCTTTGCCGGCAACCTGCTGCCCCACTCGCTCAAGGTATTTCGCCAGCGCTACCCGAAGGTCAACGTCACCGTGCACGACGTGATCAACGAGCAGGTGCAGGAACTGGTGCGCCATCGCCGCGTCGAACTGGGCATCGGCTTCGAACCGGACAACATCGATGGCCTGGATTTCCACCCGTTGTACCTGGACCGCTTCGTCGCCGTGGTGCCCGCCGATTCGTCCTTGGCCCAGCTGCCCCAGGTCAGCTGGGCACAGTTGCTGGCCGAAGACTTCGTGGCCCTGCAGCGCCCTTCGGCGGTGCGCCTGCTGATGGAGCAGAACGTGGCCGCCCGCCACGGCAAACTGGCGGTTGCTTTCGAGAGCCACCAGCTGTCGACCGTCGGCCGCATGGTCGCCAGTGGCCTGGGGGTCAGTGCCGTGCCGGCACTGTGCATCAATCAGATGCAGGAGCTTGGTGCCCGCTGCGTGCCCTTGGTCGAGCCCACGGTCGAGCGCCGCATCGGTGTGATTGCCCTCAGCGAACACAAGCTTTCCACGGCGGCGCAAGCGCTGCTTGAGGTACTGCTTTCCAATACCCGGATCCCGGAGGTGACATGCGTTACGTGAAACTGGCAGGTTCGAGCGTTCCGGCCATCGGCCAGGGCACCTGGTACATGGGTGAAAACCCGGCCCGCAAGGCTGCCGAGGTGGCAGCCCTGCAACAGGGTATCGAGCTTGGCCTGAGCCTGATCGATACCGCCGAGATGTATGCAGAAGGTGGCGCGGAAGAAGTCGTTGGCCAGGCCATTGCCGGGCGCCGCGACCAGGTGTTCCTGGTCAGCAAGGTGTACCCGCACAATGCCAGCCGGCGCGGCATGCCGGCCGCCTGCGAGCGCAGCCTCACCCGCCTGGGTACCGACTGCATCGACCTGTACCTGCTGCACTGGCGTGGCCAGCACCCACTGGAGGAAACCATCGAGGCCTTCGAGCGCTTGCGTGAGCAAGGCAAGATCAGGCGCTGGGGGGTTTCCAATTTCGACGTCGACGACCTGCGCGAGCTGCACAACCCCGATTGCGCCACCAACCAGGTGCTGTACAACCCGGCCCAGCGTGGCATCGAGTTCGACCTCTTGCCGTGGTGCGAGCAGCGCGCGCTACCGACCATGGCCTACTGTCCGCTGGCCCAGGCCGGGCGCCTGTTGCAGCACCCGGTACTGGCGGAAATCGCCGAGCGCCATGGGGCCACAGCGGCACAGGTCAGCCTGGCCTGGGTGACCCGGGATGACGGGGTGATAGCCATTCCCAAGGCCGTGGCGCCCGAACATGTGCAATTGAATGCGGCTGCGGGTACGTTGACCCTGACCAGCGAAGACCTGCGGGCAATCGACCGGGCGTTCCCGGCACCGACGCGCAAGCAGCGGTTGGCGATGGTGTAGCGACTGACACGAAATCGCTTTTTGTGGGAGAGAAGTGAATTCGCAAGCAATCCTCACCCCCTGTGGGAGCGGCTTTAGCCGCGAAGAATCCAACGCGGTGCATGGCACCGGCTGCGCCGGTGTTCGCGGCTAAAGCCGCTCCCACAGGGTGCCGGGGATTAATGGAAATCCCGGCTGCGCACATCCAGCCCTTGCAACAACGGGCTCACATCCTCCAGCCGCCGCGCTATCAGGTGGCGCACGCCATTCTCCTGCTCCAGCCGCCCGCTGACCTTGAGCAACTGCGACCCCACCAGCGCCCGCCGCTGCCGTTCGGCCAGGTCCCGCCACACCACCACATTGACCATGCCGTGCTCGTCCTCCAGGGTGACGAAGGTCACCCCACTGGCGGTCTGTGGCCGCTGGCGACCCACCACCAATCCGGCCACGGCAATGTTGTCACCATGCCCGACACCTTGCAGTTCGCATGAGCTGCGACAGCCCAGCGCCCGCAGGCGTGAGCGTAACAAGGCCAACGGATGCGGCCCAAGCGTGGTACCCAGGGTCTGGTAATCGGCCATCAGGTCCTCCGCCACGCTGGGGACAGGCAGTTCGACGGCGCTTTCCGGCAAGGCCTCCACTTCGGCGAACAAAGGCAGTTGCGGCTGCACCGCCGCCACCTGCCAGCGCGCCTGGTGCCGATCGCTGGCCAAGGCGCGCAGCGCGCCGGCATCGGCCAGGTGGGCGCGGGCACGCGGGTCGAGCCCGGCACGCAGACACAGGTCTTCGACATCGTGCCATGGCCGCTGCGCCCTCGCCTGCGCCAGGCGCCTGGCATCGGCCTCGGCAAGACCGCGCACCAGGCGCAAGCCCATGCGGATGGCCAGGGTCTCTCCAGGCTCAGGCTCGAGCGTGCAGTCCCAGTCACTGTGGCACACATCGACCGGCCTGACCTCGATACCCTGGCGCCGGGCCTCTTGCAGCAACTGGTCTGGGCTGTAGAAGCCCATGGGCCAGCTGTTGACCAGTGCGCAGGTGAAAATCGCCGGCTCATGGCACTTGAGCCAGCTGCTGGCATAGCACAGCAAGGCAAAGCTGGCCGCGTGCGATTCCGGGAAGCCATAGCTGCCAAAGCCCTTGATCTGCTCGAAGATGCGCTCGGCAAACGCCAACTCGTAGCCATTGCGCAACATGCCCTGCACCAACCGCTCGCGGTGCGGTTCCAGGCCGCCGTGGCGTTTCCAGGCGGCCATGCTGCGGCGCAACTGGTCGGCCTCGCCCGGGGTGTAGTCGGCCGCGACCATCGCCAGTTCCATCACCTGCTCCTGGAACAGCGGCACGCCCAGGGTACGCTCGAACACTGCCTTCAGTTGCGGCGAGGGGTAAGTCACCGGCTCCTGCTTCAGGCGCCGGCGCAGGTAAGGGTGGACCATGTCACCCTGGATCGGCCCGGGGCGGACGATGGCTACCTCGATGACCAGGTCGTAGAACTTTTCGGGCCGCAGCCGCGGCAACATGGCCATTTGCGCGCGTGACTCGATCTGGAACACGCCCATGGTCTCGGCACGGCTGATCATCGCGTAGGTGGCCGGGTCTTCGCCGGGGATGGTCGCCAGGGTCAGATGCCGGCCACGGTGCTGTTGCAGCAGGTCGAAGCAACGCCGCAAGGCGCTGAGCATGCCCAGCGCCAACACGTCGACCTTGAGCAGGCCGACCATGTCCAGGTCGTCCTTGTCCCACTGGATCACCGTGCGCTCCGGCATCGCGGCATTCTCCACCGGCACCAGCTCGTCCAGGGGTTGCTGCGAGATAACGAAACCGCCCGGGTGCTGTGACAGGTGCCGGGGGAAGCCGATCAGTTCGCCGGCCAGCACCAGCACCCGCCGCAGCGAAGGGCTGCCCGCCTCGAAACCGGCCTCGGCCAGGCGCTGGTCATCGGGTATGCGATCGCTCCAGCGGCCACAACATTTGGCCAGCGCGTCCACCTGGTCGGCGGGCAGCCCCAGCACCCGTGCCACATCCCGCACCGCACCGGCGGCATGGTAAGTGTTGACCACCGCAGTGAGCGCCGCCCGGTGCCGACCATAGCGACGGAACACATACTGGATCACCTCCTCGCGCCGGTCGTGCTCGAAGTCCACGTCGATGTCCGGCGGCTCATTGCGCTCGCGCGACAGGAAACGCTCGAACAGCAGGTGGTGTTCCATGGGGTCGAGCTCGGTAATGCCCAACACGAAGCACACCACCGAGTTGGCAGCCGACCCCCGGCCCTGGCACAGAATGCGCTGGCTGCGGGCGAAGGCGACGATGTCGTGTACAGTCAGGAAGTAGCTTTCGTAGCCCAGCTCCTCGATCAGCGCCAGCTCCCTGGCCAGTACCTCCCGCACCTTGCCGCTCGGCCCGCCTGGCCAGCGCAATGGCAAACCCTGCTGGCACAATTGGCGCAACCAGCTCGCCGGGGTATGCCCCTGGGGCACCAGTTCGCGTGGGTACTGGTATTTCAACTCGCTCAGTTCGAACTGACAGCGCGCAGCGATGGCCAAGGTCTCGGCCAGCAGGTCGGCAGGATAGAGTTCGCCCAGTTGCGCCTGGCTGCGCAGGTGCCGCTCGCCATTGGCAAACAGGAAGCGCCCGGCCTCGGCCACCAGGCAATGTTGGCGAATGGCGGTCATGCAATCTTGCAGGGCGCGACGACCGCGCACGTGCATGTGCACGTCGCCACAGGCCACGGCGCGAATGCCGACCCTGGCCGCCAGGCCGCGCAAGCGTTCAAGGCGCAAGGTATCGTCACTGCCGCGGTGCAGGTGCACGGCCAGCCACAGGCGCTCGCCGAATACGCTGCGCAGCCACTGCCCGGGGGTGGCATCGCCACTGTCATCGGACACCCACAATGCCAGCAGGCCCTGATGATGCTGCTGCAGGTCATCGCGAAACAGTTGGTACTCGCCCTTCTGCGCCCGCCGCCGGGCCCGGGTGATCAGCGCGCACAGGTTCTGATAGCCGGCCAGGTCCTGCACCAGCAGCACCAGCCTGGGGCCATCCTGCAACTGCACTTCACTGCCCACGATCAGCCGCAGCTGGTGTTCCTTCGCCGCCTGCCAGGCACGGACGATGCCGGCCAAAGTACATTCGTCAGTGATCGCCAGCGCCTGGTAGCCCTGTTCACGCGCACGCCGGAACAGCTCGTCGGCGCTCGACGCGCCGCGCTGGAAACTGAAGTTGGACAGGCAATGCAGCTCGGCATAACCCGGGGTGTTCATGCGAACCAGCCCTGCAGCCACAACGGGCCGGCCTTGCCCAAGTCGCGGTAGGCCCAGCCGCGCAGGCCGTCACGGGTTTCGATGCGGTAATAGTCGCGGCGCACATCACCGCCATCCCACCAGCCCGACTCGATGCGCTCGGCATGGCCTTGCACGCGACAGCCGGCTTCGTCCAGTGCCACGGGAGCCGGCAGCAGCCAGCCAGGGCGACTGCCAGGGACGACCGGCATGTTGCCCTGGGCACCCTGCTCTACCGCTTGCCAGGCACATTCGGGGCGATGATCGGCTGCCGCGCTCAGGCCCTTGACCGCCTCATCCCCCAGGCGGGCGCGCAGCCGTTCGCGCAATTGTTCCCAGGGTTGCGCCTGTTGTGCACGCGGGTCGAACAATGCCTGGTGCTGCGGCACGAAGGGCGGCAGGTCCTCGGCAACCAGCCGCAGGTTGCGCACCGGTGCGGGAATGCGCAGCGGTTCCAGGCGCCCGCGCGCCAGTTCGAACAGCATCGCGGCATCGCGTTCGGCGGCCAGCAGGCCCACCCTCAGCAAGGTATCCGGCCCTTCGGCGTGCTCCAGGTGCAGGCAGAAACGCTGCACGCCACAGTCACGCCCGGCGAGGAACGCGGCAAGGTCGTTGAGCATGCGCCGCATCGGGAACAGCAGGGCCTGGTGTGATTCGACGTCGAAGTTCAGCTCCAGCCGGGTCTCGAAACGGTCCGGAGGCTGGTAGAAGTCCAACCCCAGGTTGCGCAGGCCGAGCAGTTGGTCAAGGTGCAATTGCACCTGGGCCGGAAAGCGCCTGGCCAGGCTGTCGCGGGGCAAGGCCAGTACCTGGCTCAACTGACGCAGCCCCATGCGGGCAAAGGCTTCGGCAGCCTGCGCAGGCAAGCCGATACGCTCGATGGGCATACCCAGCAGCGCCGCGCGGGTGGCGTCGGCATCGCTCACGGCCAAGCCATCGTGGCCGTTGGCGAGCATGCGCGCCGCCACCGGGTTGCTGGCCAGGACGATGCGTTGGCGCAAGCCCAGTTCCGCCAGCTCCTGGCGCAGGCGTGCCTCGAACAGCGGCCAGGGGCCGAACAGCTGCAGGCTGGAGCCCACCTCCAGCAACAGCGCCCGTGGGTAGTGCAGGCTGACCTGGGCGCTGAAGCGGTAGGCCCAGGCTGCCAGCAACTGCTGCACCTGGTCGATGCGCCTGGGGTCGGCTTCGACGCAGCTGAAGCCATCGGCCAGTGCACGTGCCGCCGTCAGGGTTTGCCCGGCCCGCAGGCCCAGCGCGGCCGCCGCCGGGTTGACCGCCTGCAGTACGCGTCGCTGGGCCGGCCCGCCAAGCAGCACCAGAGGTGTATCGGGGTCGTCACGCTCACGCAGGACCGTGTCCAGCGCCAGCTGAGGGAACAGGATGCAGGCCCAGAGCATGCTGCATCAGCCCCGCCCCGGGCAGGCGATGGGCTGCGCCGGTGGCATGCCGCCACGGCTTTTCAGCACGCGCCATTGTGCCGGACGGGTGTCGATGGCAATGCGCAGCGCTGCAGGTGAAGGGTTATGCGCCGCCTGTTGCGGCCTGCAGGCGAAGGCCAGCGCCTGGCCGGTTTCGGCAGCCACCTGCAAGCGCCGCAGGGCGCGGTCATCGGCACGCTCCGGCCAGCACAGCACCGCTGCGCAACTGCCGGAACGCAGGCACTGCTCGGCAGCCCACAGGGCATCTGCAGGTTCGGCGGCCACCTGTACCAGCCAGCGCAGGTCCACCCCTGCGGCCTGCCAGGCCGGGGCGTAAGGAATGAATGGCGGTGCCACCAGTACGATTCGGCTGGCCTCGGCACTCAAACGGGCCAGGGTTGGCCACAGCAGCTGCAATTCGCCACAGCCGGGGCTGGCCAGCAACAGTTCGCTGAGCGCAGACGCCGGCCAACCGCCTTCCGGCAGGCACTGGTCAAGGGCAGCATGGCCCGTGGGCTGCAGGCCGAGTGGCCGCGCCTGGGCCTGCCGACCGCGCCATACCCGGCGCTGGTCGAGCAGCCTGTCGAGGTCGACCACCGCGCCCATCAGTCACGCCTCAGCAAGCCGCAGAACACGCCTTCGATGAAGAACTCCTGTTCAGGTCGCACATCGATGGGCGCATAGGCCGGGTTGCGTGGCAACAGCCGGTAATTGCCACCCTGGCGTTGCAGGCGCTTGATGGTCACCTCGCCGTCCAGGCGCGCGACCACGATCTGGCCATCACGGGCGTCGGCCTGCTGGAGGATGCCGACCAGGTCGCCGTCGAAAATGCCGTCGTCGATCATCGAGTCGCCACGCACCTTCAGCAGGTAGTCGGGGGTACGGCGGAACAGGCTGGGGTCGAGCAGCAACTGCTCGTGAATGTCGAGGTCCGGGCCGATGGGGGCGCCTGCCGCCACCTGGCCGAGCACCGGCACTTCGAGGATTTCCGGGCGGCGCAGCCGTTCGGCCAGGCGTATGCCCCGCGCCTGGTTCGGCGTGACGTCGATGTAGCCGGCCTGGCACAGGGCGGTGATGTGCTTGCGCGCCACGCTGCGCGAGGCAAAACCGAAGCGCGTGGCGATATCGGCCAAGCTCGGCGGCTGGCCGTGGTCGGCGATACGCTCACGGATGAACTCGAAGATGGCGCGGCGTTTTGGGGTTAGATTGTCCATGGAGCACATTTGTACTCTTTTCGGAGCACGCTGAACAGCCCCCTTCGTCGTCGGCTTCGCGGCTACGATCAAAAGCAACAGGTTGCCTGGACTGATACTCCAGAGAAAATGCCAGTACAGGGCATTGAAATGTCAGCAAACGTGATGTCGCTTTCCCGCCTGACCGCCATGCGCTGCCGCTATAGCAAAGGTCGCGTCAGCTTGACCCACTCCTGCACGGTCGGGCGCTGCCATTGTCGCTGAGCATAATCCTCCAATCTGGCAGGAAGACTGTCACCATTGAATATCAATCGATTGAGCATCAATGCGAGATCAACATCAGCGATAGACCAACGACCAAACAGGTAATCGGGATCATCGGCAAGCAACAGTTGTGCTGCATTCACCAACTTTTGTTTTGCAGACTCAGCCGAGGCGGACAAGGGGCCGGATTTGACGCCATAGAATACGCCGAGCGTGGAACGCTCCTGACGAATGGGCAGCAGGTCACTGCGTAGCCATGCCTGAACTTGCCGCGCCCTGGCACGTAGCAGTGAGTTCACTGGGTAAATCGGCGTCCGCGGAAAAAGCTCTTCAAGATACTCTGTGATTGCCGATGACTCGGACAACGCAAAATCGCCATGCACCAGGGTGGGCACTCTCTGCGTCAGCGAAAGACGGGAAAAACCTTGCGCCTGATGTTCCAGTGTGCCCAGGTCAAGGGAACTCAATTCGAACTCGATTTCCTTTTCGCGAAGTGCCACAAAACACGACATGGCGTAAGGACTGGTGAATTGAGCGTCAACGTACAAGCACAGCCTGGAATTGTTCATCGCGTCATCTCCATATGCGGGAACCATCAGGCTAAGAGATCCGTCACCATAAATAAAATTCATGTTTTTCATGGGGGCATTCCTGCCTGGAATGCAATTATGACGGGCACTTTATCCGTAAAGCAGTGACACGTCGTAATCCCCCGCACAGCCGCCTGGTTAAAGTGTTTTGAAGCAGTTCATTTACTGGCCGAGGCCATCAGAACACCAAAACAGAAGAAGGTGATGCCGGAGAGTTTGCCGACAATTCGCGCACCGCGGTCGCTCGACAACCAGCCCCTGGCGCCATTGGCCATCAGCGCATAGCCGGTGTGTACCAGCACGACCAGCAACGCGTAGGATGAAACCAGCAGGAAGAACTGACGGTAGTAGTTGTCCTGCGGACTGATGAATTGTGGAAACACCGCCAGGAAGAAGAAACCAGCCTTGGGATTCAGCAGCTGGATCGACAACGCTTCGACGAAGCGCCGCCAGGGTTGCGTGGCGGTCACGGTAAACGCCGGGATGAAACGCTGGGTACGCCACATCTTCCCCCCCAAGTACAACAGGTACAACGCGCCGACGTACTTGAGCACGGTGAACGCCGTTGCCGAAGTCGCCAGGACCAACCCCACGCTGCTGGCCGAGAGCCCGGCGACGATGAAAGCGCCCAAGGCGATGCCAAAGATCCCCGGCAGCGCACCGCTCCAGCCGTGGCGCAGGGCATTGGAGAGGGTCAGCACCACCCCGGGACCGGGGCTTAACACGGTGAAAGTCGCGAGGACAAGGAACAGTCCATAGCTAGCCATGCAAAATGCCTCCTGGCATTGAACTGAAGCGTGTTAGGGCCGTCCACGACACCCGAGGATCAACGCCGCACGCAGCGAAGTCCGATCAGCGAAGCGGATGGTTGTTGCGCACATGGACGAAGACCAGAACAAATAGAGCGGCGTCAGCGTGGCGTGAAACACCATCGCTGACAAACGCTTTATTTGTGCCCCTGATGTGACAAAATTAGACACATGATCAGCGACCTCCCACCCTTGAATGCCCTCCGGGCCTTTGCCTCGGCTGCGCGTCACCAGAGCTTCAGCCGTGCCGCCGAGGAGCTGCACGTCACCCACAGTGCTGTCAGCCGCCATATACGCCTGCTCGAAGAGCACCTGGGCGTAATGTTGTTCGAACGCCGAAATCGGCAGTCGCTACTCACCCCGAGCGGCCAGACTTACTATGAACAGATCAACCTGGGCCTGGCGCAGATCGCCAACGCCACCCAGGCCCTGACCCGAAGCAGTACATCGCGCAAGGTAATCATCAACGTGCGCCCCTCCTTTGCCGTGCGCTGGCTGATCCCTCGGTTACCCGATTTCATGACGCAGTTTCCGGAAATCCAGCCCGAAATCGTGACCAGCACCCTGGCCCCGGACCCATCGCGTGAGGCCTTCGATTTGGTGGTGCGTCGGGGCAGCGCAGGCTGGGCGGCCAACCTGGAACCGAACATGCTGTTCGAGGACGAGCTGCTGCTGGTCGCCGCGCCTTCTCTTCTGGAGGCGATACCGGTTCAGGCGTCGTCGGATGTGCTGCGCCATACCCTGCTCTCGGGCAGGACACGCAGTGGGGATTGGCAGGCCTGGTGCAAGCTGGCCGGTGTCAGCCAGGCAAGACAACGGCCAGCGCTGCAGTTCGATCACATGCACCTGGTGCTGCAAGCTGCCGTCGACGGCCTTGGCCTGGCGCTGTGTCCGGCCACGCTGCTGGGCAAGGATCTTGCCACCGGCCGACTGCACACCCCGCTGCCTCATCTACGACTGCCGCTGACTCGCTACTACTATGGGGTGTCGCAGGAGGCAGTCGCCGAGACCCAGGTATTTATCGACTGGATGCTCTCTCGGCTCCAGCATGGCATCTGTGCCCCCCCCTTGATTAGCGCCCGCTGCCCAGAAGTGTGCCAGCCCAGACTGCCCCCAGATCACCTCGGATTGACATCCTGAACGAGCGGGGGCTGACCGGGATCAACGGTCACCCGTTGCGAAATGCTGCTCCAGGAACTCAGTCACCAACGAGGCAATCTGCAACTGGATCGACGCCCGCGACCGGGCGTTATCGCCGTCCCGGCATATAACACCATCCCCTGGCGCATCGTCTTCGAGCAACGCCATCGCGCCTGGTTTGCACGCCGACAAGAAGCTGAAATGGCTGGCGTCCTCGACCTCGACATAACGACTCGTCGCCAAGGGCAGACGCTTGGCCAGGTCAGCAGATTCCAGCTGCGCGGGAAGGTCTTCAGAAGGCGCGCCGGCCGCAATCACCAACGTCGGCACTGGCAAAGCCGCAAGGCTTTCATCGGTCAGGCCACGTGACAGGCCAAGATCCAGGGTAACGATGGCGGTGACACGACTGTCGCGCAGATCGCCGCCCAGTCGAGCTTTCGATGCCGGGGCGCTATCGGCATTGATCTGTTTGTAGACGCTGCAACTCGACAGCTGCGGATGGATGAAACAGTCCTGGGCAAAACGCTTGGGATCGAACCGGGCGCCGGCAATTTCCAGTGCGGTCCAGCCACCCAGTGAGTGGCCGACCACTGCAACTTGGCCCTTCGCCACCCGTCCGAACTGATCCGTCTGGGCCATGACCGCATCGATGGCCCGCCGCAAGTCGATGGGACGCTGCCACAACTGTGCCGCGGCCTCAGGGCTGCGATCGCGGGTGGTCGTGCCAGGGTGGTTGACCGCCGCCACGATGTAGCCTTGGTGAGCCAGTGCACTGGCCAGCCACGACTGGTTTCCCCAATTACCGCGAAAGCCGTGGGAAAGCACCACCAATGGATACGTGCCTGCAGCTGGAGGTGCATCGCGCACAGCGAGGTCACCGATGAAAACCGGGGTATCAGCGATCAACTGTGGTGTCGCAGTGGTCGTACTCGGGTACCAGACGACCAGCTCCACCGGGCGGTCAGTTTGCCTGTCCGGTAATGTCGAGACCTTGAAGCCAATGGTCTTGTAGCCAGCGAATGCAGGTATGTCCAGGCAGATAAAGAGCAACAAGCCGAGCACTGTTTTCATTGCTTTTCTTCCTTGATGGGTCAGCGTCGATCGGACGCAAACCGGTGCGCGGGAAACATATCAGCCATCGTGGCGGCCCACACAGTCTTTCCGACGATGCAGCCCTTCAATAGACATGATAGTGGAAATATACTTTGCGCACTAAACATTATCGCGCAACATTTATCCCAGGCAGCAAGCAGTCGCTGATCCCACTACCCAAACTAACGGAGAATGATCATGACCTTCATCAAAGCAATCACCATCGCCACCCTGACCCTCGGCAGCAGCGTCGGCGCCTACGCCCAGACCGCCTCCCCGTACCAGTACGGCATGAACCTGGACATCGCCCAAGTGATCGCGGTGGAGGCCCCGAGCCACGCCACCGGCCACGCCGACACCGCCACCCTCACCTACCGTGACAGCGACGGCAAGGTGCAGAAGATCAGCTACCTGCGCCCAGCCACCTATGCCAACCAGAACTGATGACCAAACCAGTCTTCAGCCTTTGCCGCATGGGGTGCAAGCCGTTGGAAGCCCGGCTTGCACGCCCTGCGCCGCCAGCGAGGACAGGCACGGCATGATATTCGAAGCCGGAGCGTGCCAACGGACGGTTACTCAGTAGGCGTTCCTGCTTCGACAGTTGCTCACTCGATGCGCAAGCGCCAACCCCGAGTTGGAGTACAGCTCTGCCAAGGCTGCCGTACTCCAGTACACTCAGGAAGTAGCGAAGTTCACGTAACTCCAAAGGCAAAGAATCTCCCTTCTGGCCCGCCCACGATTTCTTGACCTGGATACCCAATGCTGACTGCCCTGCTGTTCGACCTCGACGGAACCCTCACCGACACTGACACCTTGCACCTGCAGGCCTTTCGCCAACTGCTGCGCGAGCATGACGGCCGCGAGCTGAGCCAGGCGCAGTTCAATGCCCAGGTCAGCGGCCGCGCCAATGGCGAGCTGTTCGCCGAGTTGTTTGCCGATGCCAGCGCCGAGCAGTGCCAGGTGCTGGCCGACCGCAAGGAGGCGCTGTTCCGCGACATGTCGCCAGCTCTTGAGCCGATGCCGGGCCTGGTGCGCCTGCTGGAACATGCCCGGGCTCGTGACATCGGCATGTGCGTGGTGACCAATGCACCGCGGCTGAACGCCGAGCACATGTTGAACGCCATGGGCCTGGGCCAGCGCTTCGCGCATGTGCTGGTGGCCGAGGAACTGGCACGGCCCAAGCCGGACCCGTTGCCCTACCTGACCGGGTTGCAGCGGCTGGGTGCCGAGGCCGGGCAGGCACTGGCCTTCGAGGATTCGCTGCCGGGGGTGGTGGCAGCAAGTGGCGCGGGGATTTTTACCGTGGGCGTGGCCACTACGCAGGCGCCGGAGCGGCTGCTGGCAGCGGGAGCCGGGTTGGTGATCGATGATTTCAACGCCCCGGCGTTGTGGGCCTTGATCGAATCCATGCAATGACCTGGCGCTCCTACAGGAGACACTCTACAGGCTCTGGACACATGCTGATCGACGAAGCACTGCCCCTCAAGAAGCTGGAAACCTTCCTCGTCTTAATGCGCACCGGCAACCTCGGCCGCGCCGCCGCGGAGCTGGTCACCAGCGCCGTCAGCGTGCACCGCGCCATCCACACGCTGGAAAGCGCACTGCGCTGCCCGCTGTTCAAGCATGAAGGCCGCCAGCTGATCCAGGAGGCCGAGCAGATGGTCCGCCATACCCGCGAACCCGCCACCTTTTATGCCAGCGCTTCCGCCTGGGTGCGCTCTACTCGCCGACGGTAATAACCGTGCCCAAGCTGGTCATGGGCCTCAAGTTGCACCGCAGCGAACTCAACATCGATCTGCCCCTGGGCTCCAACGTCGATCTGCTGCAGCGCCTGAAGAACTTTGTCACCCACCGCGATGGCGCCCGGGTGTTCCTGCAGGCCGGCTTCGAACCCAAGGTAGCCATGCAGGTGAACGATATCTTCACCCTGCTGAGCATCGTCAGCTCGGGTGTGGGCTCTGCCCTGCTACCAAGGCGTATCGCTGCGGTGTACGAAACCGGGTCAGGCTGATTGCACTAAAGCCGCAATATCGCTTGCAGCAGCATAGCGGGAGCCAAACCTGCTGGCGTTGCTGGCGGAGTGCCGGATCTACAGCCTTGAGCGCTGAAGGGCCTTGGACACCGCTTCTTTTTGCTGTTTGCTGCACTGGCCTCTTCGCGGGGGAACCCGCTCCCACAAGTACCGGGCAGCCCCGGGCAATGCACTTTCCCTGTGGGAGCGGGTTTACCCGCGAAGAGGCCGGTACAGGTTGACTCAAACTACCAAAGCCCGCTGCACCTCGCCCACCGTGGTCGCCAGGCTGTTCAAGTGCAGGTTCAACGCTCGCTCCACCGTTGCCTGGTCCAGCGGCCAGTGCAAGGCAATGCTCCCGGCCAGGCGCCCTTCGGCATGCACCGGCAGGGCAATCGCGCGAATCAGGAACGGCAAGCGCACCGGGTACTCCCAGTGCCCTTCGGTGCGCTGGCCGAACCCCTTGTTCGCTTCCTCCTCGATATCGCGCAGCACCGTCTTGTCGCCCCCCGCTCATGGGTCACCAGGCGCTGCACTTCATCGGCCGCCAACTCACCCAGGCATGCCCGCCCCATCAGCCTGATCAACCCGCGCCAACGGCGCATAGCTACCCGGCTCATACAGGTACAGGATGCTCTGCCTTGGCGTCTCCTCCCGCAGCATTCTCAGCCCTTGCCAGAGGAAGCGCTTCTGCTCGACTTCGCCGTTGATTTCCGCCTGCTTGGCTATTCGCCGCCCCAGGCTGTCGTAACGGTAGTGCCCGGTACTCTCCAGCTTGCCATTGACCAGCGTCTCCGCCCGCACCAGCCGGTTCTCGCAGTCATAGCTAAAGCTCTGCAGCTTGCTATGCCCCGAGCGCTTCTCGATCAGGTTGCCCCACGGATCATAACGGTACTCCTGATCCCGCCACTGTTTGATCCGATTGTCCTTGACCTTGTCGAACTGCCGCGCGTTGAAGTCCAGACGGTTGGCCGCCGCGTCGTAGCGGAATTCCTCGCTACCCACCAGTGAGCCGGTATCGCGGCTGCGCAACTGGCCGTTCGCTTCATACTCGTACTTGATCTCGCCCCGCAGCTTGTCGAGGGTTCGCACCAACTCTCCAGCCGGGTCGTACTGGTAACGGCGGTGAATC